>Ga0213860_10000055_pt1 | contig 42521 bp, 36 predicted proteins | sample PICome_3_FD_160118 | JGI IMG/M metagenome (GOLD analysis project Ga0213860, IMG submission 160118) | Coastal seawater microbial communities near Pivers Island, North Carolina, United States - PICO550 | ecosystem: Environmental > Aquatic > Marine > Coastal | place: USA: North Carolina...
AGGTTATAAAGATTCAAAGGAAAAATCAAAAGCACAAAAGGATGCAGTAATGTTCATTAAGCAAAAACTAGATGCTGCCAAGTGGTTTATTGAAGCTGTCAGACAAAGGCAACAAACTCTTTTTGTCACAATGAGTGCTATTATGAATTATCAGAAAGAATATTTCTTAACTGGTGACGAAAGAAAACTTCGCCCAATGATATTGAAAGATATTGCAGATGAAATTGATATGGATGTATCAACCATATCAAGAGTCGCAAATAGTAAGTATGTTGATACTCCATATGGAACTAAATTAATTAAGGAATTTTTCTCTGAGTCCATGACTAACGACCAAGGTGAAGAAGTTTCAACAAGAGAAATCAAAAAGATATTAGAGACTGTAATTGAAGAAGAAAACAAAAAGAAACCACTTACAGACGAAGCACTATCCAAAATATTGAAAGATAAAGGATATCCTATTGCTAGACGTACAGTTGCGAAATACAGAGAGCAATTAGATATTCCTGTAGCAAGACTTAGAAAAAAGATTTAAAAATGAGAGATTCTATTTTAAAAAGCATCTCATTTATTTTCCATCCACTAATAATGCCATTATTGGGTGTTATATTTTACTTTTCTAAAACACCTAGGTTTATACCCGAGCCTGTAATGAAGGCGAAAATATTCTCAGTTATTATACTAACAATTATACTTCCGATTCTCCTTTTTTTCTTACTTAAAACTATTAATAAAGTAGACACCATATACCTTAAGACAACGAAGGAAAGGGTTTTGCCTTTATTAATCAACTCAATAATTATTACGTTAATTCTATTACGCGTTTTGAGGCCAAATGAAATAGAGGAATTATTTTACTTCTTTCTAGGAATCTTAATTTCAAATCTACTATGTCTTTTCTTGGCACTATATAGTATTAAGGCAAGTATTCATATGATTGCAGCTACCGGATTCTTTATGTTTGCCGTAGGAATTGGAATCCATTTTAAAATCAACATTAACGGAACAATTGCTTTAATGATGATAATTTTAGGCGCAATTGCAACATCGAGACTTCATTTAAATGCACATACAAATGAAGAGTTAATTGCAGGTGCTTTTACGGGTCTATTACCTCAATTAATATTATTTAATTTCTGGTTATAAAATATAAAATATCAAACCAAGCCTTATAACATTCATATCTATGGTTTCGCTATTCAATTTTGAGTCATCATTGAAAATTGAATTCAGACCATAATAAGCATGGAAATTCCATGTTCCATAACCAGCGCCTAATGTTAACCCATATTGAAATTTATTAAACGAATCAATATTAGAAAGCTGAACGTCACCAGCGCTAGATTTTAGTTTTGTAGAGTTATGTAACATGTAACCAAGCTTAAAACCAGTGTAAATTCGCCAAAAATTATAATCTGAAGCTGTTGAAGTCCTCCATCTTATTTCTAAAGGTACTTCAACAAGGTACGTAGAGAATTTATTCTTAGAAACATTGATTTCGTCTTCATTAAGTATGCTGAAGATTATTACCTTGTTCTCTTCAATTATTGACAAATTTTGATTGTAAGAATTTAAAGAAAAACCAATACCTAAACCTATTGCAAAATCTCTGTCTTTATTAATCGGCATATCTCTTATAAAACCTATATGAAATCCAGTTGAAAAACCACTTTGTGCTAAACCGTCTGGTTTAGAATTAAGCAAATTATACGTTACCGAAGCATAAAATTGATCTTCTCGATAATTCTTGTACAAATCGGTTTTGTCATTGCTTTGAGAAATCCCAATCTGACTAAAAACTAAAATAAATAGCAATAGAAAATACTTCATAAGGTTAAATCTACAAAAACTTTAATTGCCGCATAAAAAAACGTCCTGATTACTCAGGACGTTTCTCTAACTAAGATTAAGAATCTTTATTATTCTGCTTTTGTGTTAGTTATATACATAACTTTCAATGTATTTGCTTTACGCAATTCTTGCTTAATATCTGAGACAAGACCAGCATGTGTGTCTTTATCTACTTTAAGCCCTACTACAATTTTACTTTTAAGTTCTTCATTCATGTCTGCCTGTGCCTGTAATACAGATGCTTGTACATCTTCTACACTGATAAAGGCATCATTAAACTGAATTCTTGGTTCTTCACCAAACTGTTTATATTGACTGTTTGGCTTACCTGCATAGATAAAAGTAGTTCTATCCTTTTTCAATTTTTCTACTTGATCTGCACCTGGTAACCTATTCTCAATCATTAAAGAACTATCTCTCATTACTGTTGCTACCATGAAAAAGAAAAGCAACATAAATACAATATCAGGTAAGGATGCCGTTGAAATTGCTGGCAATTCACTTTTTCCTCCTTTTTTAAACTTTGACATATCCGTTACTTTTAGTTTTTATCTGGTTCTGCTTCAGACAACTTAAGTGGGTAAAGCTTCTTAATGGTTTCTATGCGCTCATTAAGTTCTTCATCCTTCTTAAACTGATTTTTTTCCTTCTCTGCTAACATTGCTGCATACACTTTATCCTCATTTGGATAATATCTTTTGTACAACCTTGTTGCCTCTCTTTCTCTTAAGAAATTATAAGCCGCAACAAGTTCATTCTGAACATCAATGTATTTCTCATAAGAAGTTTCTCTATCATGTTTCATTGAAATAATTGCCTTGTCTGGGTGATCTGATGAACTTGGAGATCTTTTACCCTGACAATAGTCACAACTTGCTCCTTCAGCATTTGTACCACCACCATTATCCAAAAACTCTATTGTTGCTTGTCTAAGATCTTTAAGCTCCATTTGCTCATCCTCAACAAGAAGTTGATTTCTACGGTTAATAAGAACCGTAAATAAGTTCTTCTGCTTTATAATTGGTGGCTCTACTTCAGAGTCATCAATTGGTGGCAAACTTCTTAATAGACCTTTGTCCTTTTCAATTGTTGTTGTTACTAAGAAAAAGATAAGTAATAAGAAGGCAATGTCAGCCATTGATCCTGCGTTTACTTCGGGTGCTGCTCTTTTTGCCATATTCTATTATTTGCTAATTACTTTTTTAACTCCTGAGAAAATCATTGTTAATGCAGCAACAACAATTAATATATAAAATGCTGTAAGGCCTGCACCAACCATTTGCGATTGACTTTCTGTAGCAAAACCATCTTGCAATTTATATTGCATTGGATCACCACCAGACATCACATATGATATAAATAATACTGCGGCAAAAGCTCCAAAACCAATTAAAGTATTTTTAAGACCAGATGTGTTAGTGAATAAATTTTTGATAACAAAAATTATAACAAAAGCCAACACAAGTCCTAGAATTATGTAAGCCACAAATGCCATAGGATCTACTATTGCAGTATCTCCATTCAGTGCCGCTGCTTTTATCTCGTCGTCACCCTTAGATATTATTCTCGCTAAGAAAATAATACCAGCAACGCCAAGTAAGCCAGCTACTATTTTTAATATTTTATGTAAATTCATAATTAAAGTGGTCTTTTATTTTTTGTGTCTTACTAATAAATCCATCAGTGTGATAGATGCATCCTCCATGTCATTAACAATACTATCAATTTTTGCAATGATGTAGTTGTAGAAAATTTGAAGTATAATCGCAACAATAAGACCAAATACTGTTGTTAAAAGTGCTACTTTAATACCACCTGCTACCAATGATGGTTGCATGTCACCTGCAGCTTCAATTTTATCAAAGGCCTGAATCATACCAATTACCGTACCCATGAAACCAAGCATTGGTGCTAATGCTATAAATAAAGAAATCCAAGATACATTCTTTTCTAACTGACCCATCTGAACTCCACCATACGCTACAACAGCTTTTTCAGCAGCGTCGATATCCTCATCAGCTCTATCTAATCCTTGGTAGAAAATAGATGCAACGGGTCCTTTTGTATTTCTACAAACTTCTTTAGCAGCTTCAACACCTCCTGATGCTAAGGCATCTTCTACGTTTTGAGTTAATTTCTTTGTGTTTGTTGTTGAAAGGTTTAAAAAGATAATTCTCTCAATAGCAATTGCTAATCCAAGAATTAAACATAATAGTACAATACCCATAAACCCAGGACCACCTTCAATAAAACGCTTTTTTAATTCTTGATGGAAACTCAAATCTTCACCGGACGCATCTGCATCATCTTGAGTCATTGTTGTTACAGTTGCTGTTGTTGATGCATATGTTGTTGCATTTAAATTAACAGTTCCGATTGCCATTAAACATGTTATGGCGAGGATAGAAAATAATCTTTTCATTGTTCTTAATCTTAATTAAATTAGTTAAAGTGTTAAAGATAAAAAAAATAATGTAATCAAGGCTTAAAACATAAGCAGAGAGGAAGGGATTCGAACCCTCGATACCCTTTTGAGGTATACACACTTTCCAGGCGTGCGCCTTCGACCACTCGGCCACCTCTCTGTAAATTTTAAATCAAAATTACAGAACGCCAAATAACGAAAAAAACTTTAAACACTAAAATTTGAGGCGTTAATTTTAAGTCAGTTCACCTCTCAGTGGTTTCTCAAAATAATATTGGAATTCTTCTGCTTTAATATTATATCCTAAGAGATACATTAATTTGGCAACCGCAGCTTCAGTTGTAATATCCTTTCCTGATATTACACCAATAGATTTTAGTTGTGAGCTTGTTTCGTATTGCCCCATTATTACGCTACCACCTGAACACTGCGTTACATTAATAATGTATAATCCTCTCTTGATAGCATTTTTAAGTTGATTAATAAACCACTTTTCTGTTGTAGCATTACCAGATCCATAGGTTTCAATTATTAATCCTCTTAAATTTTTAGCGCTCAACACAGTTTCAACAAATGGCTCTGATATCCCTGGAAATAATTTTAATACCCCAATATTTGTATCTAACTCTGTTCTAACTATAAGATCATCTTTAAATTCTTTCTTTCTCAAGAACTCATGATTAATCTTTAAATGTACACCTGACTCTGCCAATGTTGGATAATTTGGTGAATCGAAAGCTTCAAAATGTTCGGCGTTTATTTTAGTGGTTCTGTTTCCTCTGTAGAGTTTATATTCAAAATATAAACATACTTCTCTTATTATTGGCATACCTTCATCGTGAAGTGACGCAAGTTGTATAGAGGTGATTAGATTTTCTTTTGCGTCTGTGCGCAAATCGCCAATTGGTAATTGTGACCCACTAAAAATAACTGGCTTTTCTAGATTCTCAAGCATAAAACTTAAAATCGATGCGGAGTAGCTCATGGTATCACTTCCATGCAAAACCACAAAACCGTCAAAACTTGTGTAATTGGTTTCAATTATGTTGGCAATTGCTTCCCAATACAAAGGACTCATATTAGATGAGTCTATGGGATTATCAAATGAAACACTTTCAATATTACAATCTAGCAATCTTAATTCTGGGATTTTTATCAGCAAACTATCAAAATCAAATGCCTTTAAAGTACCAGTGAGAGAATCCTTTACCATACCAATTGTACCTCCAGTGTAAATAAGAAGAATGTTTTGCTTTTTCATAATTATACTCCAAAAACGGTTTTAGAATTCTCAGTAGTTATGGATGCAATATCTTGGGTACTCATTTTATAAAGTTCGGACATTTTTTCTAAAACCTTAATTATATATGAACTTTCATTTCGTTTACCTCTATATGGTTTTGGTGCTAAATAGGGAGCATCCGTTTCTAAAACAATATGTTTTAAATCAATCTGATTTATGAACTGATCTATTTTCCCATTCTTAAAGGTTACTACACCACCTATACCCAATTTCATATTGTAAGAAATGGCTTTATGTGCTTGCTCAATTGTACCAGTAAAACAATGAAAAATACCAAACAAATCATCTGATTTTTCTTGCTCTAAAACATTAAATATTTCATCAAATGACTCACGGCAATGGATTACAATAGGTAGTTTATATTTCTTTGCTAAATTAATTTGATGCCTAAAAGCTTCAATCTGAATATCTAAAGTAGATTTATCCCAGTATAAATCAATTCCAATTTCACCGACAGCATAAAACTTTCGTTTTGATAACATCTCTTCAACATGTGCAAGCTCTTCTTTAAAATTCTCCTTAACATGTGTTGGATGCAATCCCATCATAAGAAATATATGATTTGGAAAATCTTTCTCTAATTGTAGCATAGATTTGGTGTAAGTAGAATCTATAGCCGGAATAAAAAATCGCTCAATATTTTTATTAATTGCACGTTTAATCATTTCAGACCTGTCCTTATCAAATGATTCACTATACAAATGGGTATGCGTGTCTGTTATTATCATGTTGCAAAAGTAATTGTTTAGTATATTATATTTACACAAATTCAAAAAATGGAAACGTTACGCGACTTTCTTTTAGCTAAAGGGTATTTAAAAATTAAATTAAAATTCACCAAAACAAACCATTTTGAAATTAAGGCTTCAATAAATGGTATTAAAGGACGTTTTATTTTAGACACTGGTGCCTCAAGTAGTTGCGTTGGTTTTGAAGCTATAGATCGTTTTAATTTAAAGGTCAAAGATTCTGAAATTAAAGCTGTTGGTGCTGGAGCATCTGATATGGTAACGCAAATTTCTAAATCCAACAACCTAAAAATTGGAAAGTGGGAAAAAAATAGGGTTGCTTTAATCCTGTTTAATTTGTCTCATGTAAACAAAGGACTCATAAATCACAATGCTGAGCCTGTGGATGGTATTATTGGTGCAGATGTTTTAAAAAAAGGGAAAGCAATTATTGATTACGAAAAAAAATATCTTTATTTAAAAATGAAAGAAATTTCTTGAAAGAATCTTAGTATCTTCACATTTCAGGTATTCTAAAATAGAGCAATGAAACCAACCATCATTATTGCTGACGATCATCCTTTGGTATTAAAAGGTCTTAAAGACTTTTTAACCGAAAAGAATTACAACCTATTGGCCACTGCCAAAAATGGAAAAATTGCATTGTCTTTAATAAAAGCACATTCTCCAGATATTGCAATTTTAGATATTAAGATGCCCTTTTTAACAGGTCTAGAAATTGCTGAAAAGTGTAAAGAAGCTAAAATTAAAACTAAAATTGTACTTATTACTCTTGAAAAAGAGGAGAGTATTTATCTTAAGGCAAAGAAGCTTGGTGTTTATGGTTATGTTCTAAAAGAGTTTGCCTTAGAAGAAATTGAAAATTGTATATCCTCAGTTGTTAAAGATAAGCCCTACTTCAGCCCAGAATTAATATCCTATATTGAAATTGACAATACTTCTTCTCTCTTAGATAATTTAACAAATACTGAGTTAAAAATCTTAAAGATTATTGCAAAAAATAAAACTGCAAAGGAAATTGCGGAGGAATTACACTGCTCTCCTAGGACTGTGGAGAAACATAAAAGTCACATTATAAGGAAATTAAACATTGATAGATCGCCTAATAGTCTTCTAATTTGGGCTAAAGAAAACCAAAATCATTTATCTTAAAAATACGTAAGGTTACGTATAGTTTTGTATTAATTTATTTACAATCTTTACAGTGTTATTAATAAAGGGTTAATAACGAGCTATTAATTAGTTCTTAGGGGATTATTTGAGCCTTGAACAAAATGTTCAAGGCTCTTTTTTATGATACAACTAAATATACGTAAGGTTACGTATTGTGTTGTATTACATTATTTTACACCTTTACATTGCTATTAATCGTAAGCCTCAGATTAAATTCTGAAAAGCTCTGGTTTTTACTAATTCAGAGTTTTCTTTAAAACATATTTTTATCATGAATACTTTTAATGAGAATACTACAAAAAAGGACAAGATCATTATTGCACTATTAATCATATATTCCATCTTTGTGGTATCAGCCAATGTGGCAATTAATTTTTTTAGTTAATTTTAGTTAGTTGTTCTTTTAAGTTAGTAATTACAAGAACAAAAAAAGCGCATACTTTATAGTTGCGCTTTTTTCTTTATAAATAATTTTAAATCTAAACTACATTTCGAGTGCGTTCTTAGGATTATTACCCATTAATAGTTCTATAGGGTTCTCTAAAGCCTCTTTAACAGCTACCAAGAAACCAACCGATTCCTTGCCGTCAATTATCCTATGATCATAAGATAAAGCCACAAACATTATTGGTCTAATTTCAACTTTTCCATTAACCGCAACCGGTCGTTCTACAATATTGTGCATCCCCAAAATACCACTTTGTGGTGGGTTAATAATTGGAGTAGACAACATACTACCAAATACACCTCCATTTGATATAGTAAATGTACCTCCTGTCATCTCATCTACCGTTATTTGACCATCTCTAGCTCTTATTGCCAATCTTTTAACTTCTGACTCAACACCTTTAAAAGTCAACTCTTCAGCATTTCTAATTACCGGCACCATTAATCCTTTTGGTCCTGAAACGGCAATACTTATATCGCAAAAATCATAGGTAATCATTTCCTTGCCATCAATCATTGAATTTACCGCAGGATACATTTTCAATGCTCTAACAACTGCCAAAGTAAAGAAACTCATAAAGCCTAGACTAACGCCATGCTTAGCTTTAAAATCTTCTTTGTATTCTTTTCTAAGTTCAAAAATTGGGGACATGTCAACCTCATTGAAAGTAGTTAACATGGCTGTTGTATTTTTAGCTTCTACCAATCGCTCAGCAACCTTACGTCTTAACATTGACATTTTGCTTCGAGAACTTCCTCTATCACCACCATTAGCAGAACCCATAGAAGGTACGGCCTTAACAGCATCATCTTTAGTAATACGTCCATCTCTTCCAGTTCCTTTTACTGAAGTTGCCTCAATTCCTTTTTCGTCAAGTATCTTTTTGGCTGCAGGACTTGGTGTACCAGTAGCATAAGTTTTAGCCTCAGTAGATTTTAACTCTTCATTTATAGGTATAGACTCTACTTTTTTCTCAACTTTAGTATCGGAAGATTGGCCTTCTGGTTTAGTAGCACTCGTATCGATTAAACAAACAACCTGACCAACTGCTACTGCATCCCCTTCTTCAGCCTTAAGTGAAATTGTACCACTGACCTCTGCTGGAAGTTCTAATGTAGCTTTATCACTATCTACCTCTGCAATGGCTTGATCTTTCTCAACATAATCACCATCTTCTACTAACCACTCTGCTATTTCTACTTCAGTTATTGATTCGCCTGGTGAAGGCACTTTCATTTCTAAAATCATGGACTTGTTTTATTAAAGCTTTAATTTGAGTTGTATTTAATTTTCTTTACTGATTGTTTTTAGATTTATCAAAAACAAAATTTATTACTTCTTGGTGTCTCAGTTTAGAGCGTACAGAACTACCTGCGGCAGGCGCACTGTAGACTCTCCTGCTTGCTACTCTAAATTGTCTTGCCTCATCAAAATGCATCAAAATATGCGAATAAGCACCCATATTTCTAGGTTCTTCTTGTGCCCAAACCATATCATCTGCATTCTTGTATTTTTTTATCACCATTGTCATGGCTTCTACTGGCAAAGGAAATAATTGCTCCACCCGTACTAAAGCAACATCTGTTCTTTTCAGACTATCCCTTTCCTCTAGCAAGTCGTAATAGAATTTACCGGTAACAAATACTACCGACTTTACATCATTTACCTTTACCGAATCATCATCAATCAACATTTGAAAACTACCATTTGTAAATTCTTCGACTGTTGATACAGCTTTTGGATGACGTAATAAACTCTTCGGTGTAAATACGATTAACGGCTTTCTGTAGTTAGCCTTCATCTGTCTTCTCAACAAATGAAACATATTTGCAGGTGTTGTACAATCTGCCACAAACATATTGTCCCTTGCACATAATTGTAGGTAACGTTCCATACGCCCAGAAGAGTGCTCAGCACCTTGGCCTTCATAACCGTGTGGTAGTAACATTACCAAACCGTTTTGAGTTTTCCATTTATCTTCACCTGAGGATATGTATTGGTCAATCATTATTTGAGCACCATTACTAAAATCTCCAAATTGTGCTTCCCAAATGGTTAGTGTATTTGGACTTGCCATGGCATAACCATAATCAAAACCAACAACACCATATTCTGACAACAATGAATTGAAAATATTGAATTGACCCTGATTCTTTGAAACATTTTTTAATAGAATTATTTCTTCTTCACTATCCTCTACTTTAACTACTGCATGTCTATGTGAAAAGGTACCTCGCTCAACATCCTGTCCCGAAATTCTTACGTTAAATCCTTCATTTAAAAGCGAACCATAGGCTAAATGTTCTGCCATGGCCCAATCTAAACGATCTTCATTAAACATAGTTTGACGTGACTCAACTAACCTCTGAATTTTTCTTATAAACTTTTTATCTGACGGAAGGTTAGAAATTACTTTAGTAATGTCACTTAATACAGTTTTTGGAACTGCTGTATCAATAGTTTCTATCATAGTATTTTCCCTAACTCTAGTGAATCCTTTCCATTCTTCCTGCATAAATGCAGTTATCTCCGTTTTATCCTCTTTACGAGAGTCTACTAATTTTTCTTCAAGCTGTTCTTTATACTTGGATTCAATATACTTAACATAACCCTCATCTATAACACCTTCATCTATCAATCGTTGCGCATAGATATCTCTTGGATTTCTGTGTTTAGCAATCGCTTTATATAAAAGTGGTTGTGTAAATTTAGGTTCATCACCTTCGTTATGACCATATTTTCTGTATCCGAGAAGATCAATAAAAACGTCTCTTTTGAATCGCATTCTAAAATGAAGTGCAAAAAGTGCAGCATGTACCACAGCTTCCGCATCGTCTGCATTAACATGTATCACAGGAGATAAGGTAACTTTACCAACGTCTGTACAATAAGTACTTGAACGACCGTCTAGATAATTGGTAGTAAATCCTATTTGATTATTCACAACAATATGGATTGTACCATTGGTTTTATAACCATCTAATTTGGCCATTTGAACTACCTCATAAACCAAGCCTTGTCCAGCAATTGCTGCATCACCATGTACCACTATAGGGAGTACCTGTGAAGCATCCTCAATTTCTTCTTTATCTTGTTTTGCTCGAGCAATTCCTTGCACAACTGCACCAACGGTTTCTAAGTGTGAAGGATTGGGAGCAATACTTATATTTATTTTTTTATTGTTATAGGTTTCTCTATTACTGGTCCAGCCCAAATGATATTTTACATCTCCATCGAATAATTTCTCTTGATAGTCCTTACCGTCAAATTCACTAAAAATATCCTTTGCCGATTTACCAAAAATATTAGTCAATGTACTTAATCGTCCACGATGTGCCATTCCCATTACAAACTCCTTAACACCTTCATCAGCAGCTTTTTCAATAATGGCATCAACTGCTGGAATTAATGATTCGTTCCCTTCTAGTGAAAAACGTTTTTGACCAACATATTTTGTATGAAGAAAAGATTCAAAAGCTACAGCCTGATTCAATTTTTTAAGAATATATTTCTTTTCTTCTGCTGTAAAATTGGCGTGGTTATCGTTAACGTTCAGCTTTTTTTGGATCCATTCAATTTCTTCAGGTTTTCTAATATACATGTACTCTACACCTATTGAGTCACAATAAATACTTTCTAGGTGGTCAATAATTACTTGCAATGTATTTGGCCCTATTCCAATAACTTCACCTGCTGAAAAAACAGTTTGCAAATCCTTTTGCTCAAGACCAAAATTCTCTATTTCCAAGGTCGGTGCATACTTACGTCTAGCTCGCACAGGATTAGTTTTGGTAAATAAATGTCCTCTGCTTCTGTAACCATCAATTAATTTTACAACTTGAAACTCTTTTTGTAATTGTTCGGGAATTTGAGTAGAAACACCTTCTACTATTTCACCCTCCATACCATAATTTTCAGTCCCAAAATCATAACCCTGAAAAAAGGCTCGCCAGCTTGGTTCAATAGAATCAGGATTTTTAAGGTATTGGTCGTATATATCAGCAAAATATGCCGTATGTGCTGCGTTGAGAAAGGAATATTTATCCATTACTTTTTATCAAACGTTGTCGTTTCAAAAAATTTCTCCAAAAATACAACATTTAACAAATATAAATATGGTTTTACTATATTTATCACACTGAGAAAATCATAAAATTATGAAGCTATTTTTTTTAACTACATATAATTCTAAATCTTTAATTTCTTGTCTATTTGTCACTTGTTTTTTCTACAGTTCATCCATTGCCCAAAACACTTTAGATAGTAAAAGTAGTTTTTGGGAAAATGTTCAGTTTGGAGGCGGAATTGGAATTAATTTTGGCGATGGCTATTTTAGTGGTGCGTTAGCTCCTAATGCCTTGTATAGATTAAGCCCATTTGTGTCTACAGGTATTGGTCTAAATTTTCAATATAGTTCTCAAAAGGATTTATTCAAATCCACTGTAGTTGGTGGCAGTGTTATTGGTCTATTTTCACCTGCCAGAACTGTACAGATTTCTACAGAATTTGAACAGTTGTATGTTAAAAGAGATTTTGATCAAAATTTTGTTGGTAATGCAGATGACAGTTATTGGTATCCTGCATTATTCTTAGGTGTTGGATACACAAGTGGAAGAATGACTTTTGGTATTAGATATGATGTCTTATACGATGATGACAAAAGCATACAGCCTGAAGCTTGGATGCCCTTTGTTAGATTTTGGTTTTAACTTTTGAATTTATTCAAAATATTGTTTATTTATTTTCATTGAAATAAATTAAACATATTTTACTTTTAAAATATTTATATTCACTTTTTTAAATTCAACCGAATATGAAATATCTGCCAAAAATTTTAGTGCTAGCTATAATTATAGCACTTATTAGCTGTGGTGAAAACAAAAAAACTGAAGGTGTTAGTTATGGTAAACCTGTTGCCGAGAAAGTACCAGCGTCAGAACGTGTAGATTTAAAAAACAAAGGTGTTGGGTCCGTAAGATCTGTAGATTTGCCATTAGTTGTTGATGAAGAATTAGCCAAATCAGGTGAAGAAATTTATGGGAAATTATGTGTAGCCTGTCATATGGTTGATAAAAAATTCATTGGACCAGCTCCAAATGGAATATTAGAGCGCAGATCACCAGAATGGGTAATGAATATGATATTAAACCCTGAAAAAATGGTTAAAGAAGATCCATTGGCTAAAGACCTTTTAGAAGAATACAACGGTTCTCCAATGGTAAGCCAAAACGTAACTAGGGACGAAGCTAGAGCAATTCTAGAATATTTTAGAACTCTCTAACTTTTAGCTCTATACCATACTTTCTGCCATTCTCTTTGAAGAATTAAAAACGTAACATTTTCAGATAGATTTATGACATCTTCAGTATCTAGTTGACGTATTTTATTCTCAGAAACGTCTACTTGATATAGCAGATTTAAATAATCAGAAAACTTATTTTGTATGAGATGATAAACCATTTCTTGCAATACCAACTTCAAACTCGTTGATAAAGTATCTATATCAAACTCTAAATCTATATTGGCCAAGTGTAAGTCCTTATTAAGCTGAACAATTAGTTTCTTATAAAGTTTTAATGATTCGGCCTCTTCAATTAAATCATTAAATTTTTTAGGCAGACTCATCAAACACGTCTATTCATTAGTTGTTCACCAAACAATTGCAACACTTGTTTTTTGTCTTCAGAAATATTTAAAGTTGCAAGTACTTTGAATGCCTTATCTGTAAATTCTATTACCGCTTCTTGGGTAGCACTAGAAGCGCCTGAATCAGTGAATAAATCTTTAATGGATTTTACTTTTAAGTCATCTGATATCTCATCATTATTAATAGTTTTTATTAATAAGTTTTGTTGTAATTCAGAACCTAATTCTAGTGTTTTTAGATATAAATACGTTTTCTTGTTTTCAAGAATATCACCACCAACCTGCTTCCCAAATGTTTCCGGATTTCCAAAAGCATCTAAATAATCATCTTGTAATTGAAAAGCTATACCCAAGAATCTCCCAAAATCATAAATCCCTTCTTGATCTGTTTGTGATGCTCCCGCGACAATAGCTCCCATTTTCATCGCAGCACCAACTAAAACCGCTGTTTTATACTCAATCATTTTTAAGTACTCAGGAATAGTTACATCGTTTCTCATTTCAAAATCGATGTCATACTGTTGCCCTTCACAAACCTCAAGAGCTGTTTTGCTGAATAACTTTGCTAGAGATTGAAACTTTTCTGAATCATAATTTTCAAATAGTTGATATGCAAGAATCAACATTGCGTCACCAGATAATATCCCAGTATTTAAGTCCCATTTTTCATGAACCGTTTGCTTTCCTCTTCTCAAAGGCGCATCGTCCATAATATCATCATGTATTAATGAAAAATTATGGAATACCTCAACAGATAATGCGGCATCTAATGCCAAATTAGCTTCAGAACCAAATACTTCTGCTGTCATTAGAGTTAGGACTGGCCTAAGACGTTTTCCTCCTAGTTTAAGAATATAGTTTATTGGCTCATATAGGTTGTTCGGCTCTTTGTCAACAGCATATTTATTCAAATTATCAATGAATAATTTCTGGTAAGTTTCAATTTTTTGCATAACACAAAAATAAAACTTTCATCATGTTTTAAGCTAATGTTAACGATGTTAAATTATTATTAAAACTTTGGAAACTTTTTTTGTTTTTAAAGTTTCCTGACCTAAATTTGCCAATTCAATTATGAGAGAAAAAATTATACATAAGGCTTCAGAATTATTTTTGACCCTGGGTTTTAAAAGTGTAACAATGGACGATATAGCCAATGCTTTGGGTATATCCAAAAAAACAATTTATGTGCATTTTAACAATAAAACCAAACTGGTAGAGGCAGTAACATTTACATTATTTGAAAATATTTGCGACGGGATAGATTGTATTTGTTCAGATGCAAACAACCCAATTGAAGAGCTGTACGATATAAAAATGTTTGTGATGCAACATTTAAAAAATGAACAAGCATCACCAATATTTCAATTAAAGAAATATTACCCAAATATTCATGATGCCTTAAAAACAAGACAATTTGAAAAAATGCACCAATCTGTTTCCGAAAGTCTTACAAAAGGAATTGAAACAAAATTGTTTAGGTCGAATATTGATATTGACTTTATTGCAAGGCTCTACTTTAACGGTATGACAGGTATTAAGGATGAAGCTATATTTCCTCGACACAAATTCTCGATGGAATATTTAATTGAAAACTTCTTGGAGTACCATCTAAGAGCAATTGTTACAGAAAAAGGATTTACAATTTTAAATACGTTTATTACTAAAAATCAATCATAAAATTAGAATGAAACATTTATCAATATTAATATTTCTATTGCTGTTTAGTTTAGGTTTTAGTCAGGCATATCCTGAAAGACTAAGCTTGCAAGAAGCTATTGATTATGCTTTAGAAAACAATAGAATTGCAAAAAATGCTGCCAGAGATATTGAAGTTGCCAAAAAACAGAAATGGGAAACCATTGCTACAGGATTACCTCAACTCGATGCAAGTATTAATTATCAAAACTTCTTAAAACAACAGGTCTCAGTAATACCTGCTGAATTCTTTGGTGGCAATCCAGGAGAATTTGCAGAAGTAATCTTTGGCACAAAACAAAATGCTACAGCAACTGCCACATTAAATCAACTAATATTTGACGGGTCTTATATTGTAGGGTTGCAGTCTACAAAGGTTTTTTTAGAAATTTCCAAAAATGCAAAAGACAAAACAGATTTAGAAGTTAGGGAAGCTGTCATTAATGCCTATGGAAATGTTCTTGTTTCCATAGAAGGTGTTAAAATTATAGAAAAAAACATCTCTGTTATTCAAGATAATTTAGATGAGACTACTAAGATTTATGAAAATGGCCTTGAAGAATTAGAAAGCGTTGAACAACTTCAAATTACACTTTCTAACCTTCAAAGTGATTATGACAATCTAAAGCGATTAGAAGTAATTGCATTTCAAATGCTAAATATTACTTTAGGTATAGAATATAGTGCTCCCTTAGAACTTACGGATACCTTAGAATCATTGGCTTTCCAAAATTTAGCTAATGAAACAATTAATGCAGAAAGTGATGTCACTGTTACACTTGACTATCAAATTGCAGACAATGATAAAAGATCTAAAGAGCTACTTGTAAAGCTTGAACAAAGTAAAGCATTGCCAAGGTTAAGTGGTTTTATAAATGGAGGGTACAATACATTTGCAGATGACTTTGTTTTTCTTGACAACAATACTGAGTGGTTCGGATTTTCATTATTAGGTTTAAATCTAGATATTCCCATTTTTAGTTCAGGAATGCGAGGTGCCGCTACACAAAGGGCAAAAATTAATTTAGAAAAAGCCAAAGATGACCTTACGGAGGTTGAACAACTCCTTAAACTTCAAATAGCAACTGTAAAAAGCAAATATCAGTTTGCAACAGAAGACTATTTTAATAAAAAGAGAAACTTAGATTTAGCTGAGCGTATCGCTCAAAAAAATGAGACCAAGTTCTTTGAGGGCATTGGATCAAGTTTTGAATTAAGACAGGCACAAACTCAACTTTATAGTGCGCAACAACAGTTGCTCCAAACTATGCTAGATGTAATAAATGCTAAAGCAGAATTAGAAACGATAACAAACACACCGAGCAAATACTAAAAATTCATCATGAAAAAAATACTAAACATCATAATAATCAGCTCAATAGTCTTGGCCTGTTCTAACGAAGACAAAGAACAGAGCATTGAAGATATAGTGGCAACAAAAGACATTAAAACCATTCAAACAAAGAAGGATGAATTGGTAAATGAGCAACTAATTATTGCTCAAAAAATAAAGCAGTTAGATGAGCAAATTAAGGAATTAAGCCCAGATAGAAACATCCCATTAATCACTACGATTACAACAAAAGCTGAAGAATTTAAGCACTATTTAGAACTTCAAGGTAGTGTAGAAACAAAGAAAAATGTTGTGATTACCCCAGAAATGCCAGGAATATTAACAAAGGTTTATGTAAAAGAAGGTGATAGAGTTGTTAAAGGGCAATTATTAGCTCAAATTGATGATGGTGGCTTAAGTCAACAAATAGCTTCCCTTCAAATTCAAGCAGATTTGGCTAAAACCACATTTGACAGACAAAGTAGATTATGGGATCAGAAAATTGGAAGTGAAATACAATATCTACAAGCAAAATCTACATTCGAAAGTGCTGTTGAATCTGTTAATCAATTAAAACAACAATTAGCAAAATCTAATATAAGAGCACCTTTTACTGGAGTTGTAGACGATGTTATTACAGAACAGGGCAATGTAGTGGCAGCAGGTCAGACACAATTGATTAGAATTGTTAATCTTGATGACATGTACATCCAAACTGATGTCCCAGAAAGTTATATCACCAGTATCGTTGATGGTAAAGAAGTTGAAGTTATGTTTCCTGTTTTAGGTAAAACTTTAAAATCTTCGATAAGACAAACAGGTAATTTTATCAATCCTGCAAACAGGACTTTTAAGGTAGAAATAGCCGTACCTAATAAAAACAGAACTATTAAACCGAACCTTACTGCAAGATTGAAAATTAATGATTACACTAGTGATAAGGCTATTTTAATTCCTCAAAGTATCATATCTGAAAATGCTTCTGCCGAACAATATGTATATGTATTAAAAGAAAAGGTAGAGGGTAAAGCTGTAGCCAATCAAGTAGTGATTACAACGGGTAAAACTCAAGGCGATAAAATTGAAGTATTATCAGGGCTTAACGAAAATGACGAACTCATTGTAGAAGGAGCAAGAAGTGTAAAAAACCTACAAACTGTTAAGATTAAAAATTAACATCAATGGCCAACAAAAAGAAAATAAAAAAAGTTGTTGATAAGGAATTTGGCTTATCATCTTGGGCTATTAGTAATAAGACCACAATGTATGTGGCTATTATACTAATCTTAGTTCTAGGATCTTCGGCATATTTTTCAATGCCAAGAGAAAGTTTCCCAGAAATTAGAGAGACTAAAATTTATATAAGTTCACTTTTTCCAGGAAATACAGCAGAGGATATAGAAAAACTAATAACTGATCCGTTAGAAGACAAACTAAAGAATGTAAGCAATGTTGTAGAAATCACTTCTACTTCCCAAGAAGATTACTCAATGGTAATTGTAGAATTTGATGAAGATCTAAGTGTTGAGGAAGCCAAGCAAAAGGTTAAGGATGAAATCGATAGTGAAACATCTGGTGAAGATTGGCCCACTTTTAATGGCGCTAAAGTAGAACCTAATGTCTTTGAATTGAGTATGTCTGAAGAAATGCCAATTCTAAACATAAATATTTCAGGAGACTATCCCGTAGAACGATTAAAAGAGTTTGGAGAATATTTAGAAGATGAGATTGAGGACTTGCCAGAAATTAAGCAAGTTGATATAAGAGGCGCACAGGAAAAAGAAGTTGAAGTTGCTGTAGATGTGTATAAAATGATGGCATCTAAGGTAAGTTTCAATGATGTTACTGGTGCTATAAGTAATGGAAATATGACTATGTCTGCAGGTAATTTTATTACAAGCGGACAGCGCAGAACCATTAGAATTATTGGTGAAATTGACTCTCCTAAAGAACTTGAAAATTTTGTGGTTAAGTCTGAAAACAACAACCCAATATATCTTAAAGACATAGCTACTATTACATTTAGACCAAAGGATAAAACAACTTACGCAAGAGAGTTTAATCCTATTTCGAACAAGGGTGAAGCAGTTGTAATGCTAGATGTAAAAAAGCGTTCAGGTCAGAATATGGTCGCAGCCGCTGAGAAGATTGAAGACATTGTAAGAAAGGCTAAGGCAGAGGTTTTTCCGTTAGATCTTAGAATTACAACTACAAATGATCAATCTTCAAAAACAATAGGACAAGTTGACGACTTGGTGAACAATATCATCTTTGGTATTATCCTAGTAGTTACAGTTTTGATGTTCTTCTTAGGGTTCAAGAATGCTTTGTTCGTTGGTTTTGCAATTCCAATGTCAATGTTTATGTCTCTAACAATACTAAGTGCATTGGGGTTTACCATGAACACAATGATTTTATTTGGGCTCATTATGGGTCTTGGTATGTTGGTGGATAATGGTATTGTTTTAGTAGAAAATGTATACCGTCTAATGGACGAAGAAGGCCTGTCTCGACTTGAGGCGGCAAAAAAGGGCATTAGCGAAATAGCATTCCCTATAATAATATCAACAGCAACAACTGTGGCCGCATTTATTCCATTAGGTCTATGGCCAGGTTTAATGGGTCAATTCATGGTATATTTCCCTAAAACACTAGGTGTTGTACTAGGGTCTTCCTTGGTAGTAGCTATTTTCTTTAATGCTGTTTTAGTTTCTCAGTTTATGACTACTCAAGATAAGGAAATGCCTCTAAAACAAATTGTGAAAATTTCTGCAATTCTTATAGGTATCGGTGCGCTGATAGTAATATTTGGTGGTACATATAGAGGTTTAGGAACCTTAATGATTGTTACTGCAATTCTACTTTGGATTTACAGATTATTTTTAAGAAGTGCGGCCAATGCATTTCAGACTAAAGTTTTAACACGACTAGAAAATGCTTATGAAAATGTTTTAACTGGTTCCCTAAAAGGATGGAAACCTCAAATGATAGCGATAGGAAGTGTTTTATTATTCTTTATTGCATTTATAAGTTTTGGAATTTCTGTTGGGATGCAAAGAACAAAAATTGAATTTTTCCCTGACAATAAACCGAATCAAATTGTTGTCTATATAGAATATCCTGAAGGTACTGATATTGAAAAAACGAATAAGATTACTAGTGAAATAGAATCTAAGGTATATGGTATCTTAAATGATTCTGAATTTATTGAAGATGGTAGTAATTTCATGGTAGAAAGCGCCGTTACTCAAGTTGGTGAAGGTGCAGGAAATCCAATGACAGATGGTGGTTCTTCTGCTGAAATGCCTCACAAAGGAAAGATTACTGCCTCAATGAGAGAATACAAATTCCGAAAAGGTAAGGATAGTGAGGCCCTTCGTCAGAAAGTACAAGAATCACTTACTGGAATTTATCCAGGTGTTTTAATTTCAGTTGAAAAAGATGCTAATGGACCTCCTATTGGGCCTCCAATAAATATTGAAATTGAAGGTGATGACTATGATGAACTAATTGCTATCGCTGAACGAATGCGAAATTTCATTAACTCAAAAAGTATCAACGCTATCGATGAACTTAAAATTGATGTTAATAAAGATAAACCGGCAATGCAAGTTGTTGTTGATAGAGAAAAAGCAGGTGAACTTGGTGTGAGCTCCGGTCAAGTTGGTCAGCTGTTACGTAATTCTCTGTTTGGTGCAAAAGCTGGTATTTATAAAGAGGATGGGGAAGATTATAATATCTATGTTCGTTTTAATGAAGATTTAAGGTATAACAAAAGTGCACTTTTTAATCAGAAAATAATTTTTAGAGACATGGCCTCAGGTCAGGTTAAAGAAATTCCAGTTTCGTCAGTTGCTAATCAAAATAACAATTCGGGATTTAGTGCAATAAAACATAGGGATACTAAACGTGTAGTAACGGTATACTCAGCCCTAGCGCCCGGGTATGTAGATGCTGGCGCTGTGGTAAATCAAATTCAAAATGAAATGAAAAATTTTGAAGAATTACCAACGAATATAAAAATTGATTTTACCGGACAAATTGAAGAACAAAATAAAGAGCAAACATTCTTAATGAGTGCATTTTTCGCTGGTCTTTTCTTAATTTTTCTAATTCTAATTTTCCAGTTCAACTCCATATCTAAACCTACCATCATAATGATTGCTATTTCCTTGAGTTTAATTGGTGTATTTGGTGGAATAGTTATTACAGGTGCATCCTTCGTCATTTTAATGACCATGATGGGTATTATTTCACTAGCTGGTATTGTGGTAAATAATGGTGTTGTACTTCTAGATTATGCTCAATTACTTATAGATCGAAAAAAGAATGAATTGGATTTAGATATCTCAGAACATCTACCTAATGATGAATTATTAAAGCAAATCATTAAAGCTGGTAAAGCTAGGTTGAGACCCGTAATTCTAACTGCAATAACAACAATTTTAGGGCTTATCCCACTTGCCATAGGGCTTAATATTAACTTTTTCACTTTAATGGGTGAGTTAGATGCCAATATATACTTTGGTGGTGATAATGTTATATTTTGGGGACCACTAGCGTGGACTGTAATATATGGCCTATTCATAGCGACATTCTTAACATTAATCGTAGTGCCAGTTTTATTCTATCTATCCATGAGATTTAAAATGTGGCTTAGAAGTAAATTTGGAAGCTCAACTTTAGAATTAGAAACAAATACTGAACAAACTCCCCAACTGGAGTAAATAAGTACATTGATTAAAAGCCAAAAGCCTCTACAATTGTCGAGGCTTTTATTTATTTATCTTCTGAAGTTGATTAAATTTGCAGGACTAAATTTTCATTATGTATAGAACGCATTCATGTGGCGAGTTAAGAGCTACACATAGCAATACAGAAGTTACTCTAGCTGGTTGGGTACAAGGTGTAAGAGACAAAGGGTTTATGATTTATATTGATCTAAGAGATCGATATGGTATTACACAGCTTTATTTTGATGAAGAACGTACTTCAAAGGATATAATGGAAAAGGCTCATAAACTGGGTCGTGAATTTGTTGTTCAAGCAAAAGGTACTGTCATAGAACGTGCTTCAAAAAACCCAAATATTCCTACTGGAGATATTGAAGTTTTAGTCTCAGAATTAAATATTCTCAACACGTCATTAGTACCTCCATTCACAATTGAGGACAACACTGATGGTGGAGATGATTTACGCATGAAATACCGATATCTAGATATTCGTCGTAATCCTGTTAAAGAGAGTTTAATCTTTAGACATGAGGTGGCACAGGCTGTCAGGAATTATCTGTCTGGTGATGGATTTATTGAGGTTGAAACACCCTATTTAATAAAATCTACACCAGAAGGTGCTAGAGATTTTATTGTACCATCTCGCATGAATGAAGGTCAATTTTATGCATTACCACAATCACCACAAACCTTTAAGCAATTGCTTATGGTTGGAGGTATGGATAAATATTTTCAGATTGTAAAGTGTTTTAGAGATGAAGATTTACGGGCTGATAGACAACCAGAGTTTACACAGATAGACTGTGAAATGGCATTTGTAGAACAAGAAGATATTCTAAATACTTTTGAAGGGTTAACACGTTATCTCATAAAAGAAATCAATGGAGTTGAGGTCGAGAAATTCCCAAGAATGCTTTATGATGATGCGATGAGTCTTTATGGAAATGACAAACCAGACATTAGATTCGGGATGGAGTTTGGTGAACTAAATGAAGTAGCACAGCATAAAGATTTCAATGTTTTCAATTCAGCAGAATTGGTAGTAGGTATCGCAGTACCAGGCGGAAATAGTTATACAAGAAAAGAAATTGATAAACTTATAGATTGGGTAAAACGTCCACAAGTTGGTGCTTTAGGCATGGTATATTGTCGTTGTAATGAAGATGGCACATATAAATCTTCTGTTGACAAATTCTATGACCAAGATGATTTAGCAAAATGGGCAGAAGAAACTGGTGCTAAGAAAGGTGATTTAATTTGTGTGTTATCTGGTGAAACCAATAAAGTTAGAGCACAACTAAGTGCACTAAGAATGGAATTAGCTGAACGATTAGGATTACGTAAGGCAGATGAATTTGCACCACTTTGGGTTATGGATTTCCCACTTTTAGAATGGGATGAAGAGACAGAACGTTACCATGCAATGCACCATCCATTTACATCACCAAAACCAGGTCAATTAGAATTGTTAGATACTAAACCGGGTGAAGTAAAAGCAAATGCGTATGACTTGGTACTTAATGGAAATGAAATTGGAGGAGGTTCTATTAGAATTCATGATAAACCTACCCAAGCTATAATGCTTAAGCATCTTGGATTCTCTGATGAAGAGGCTAGAGCTCAATTTGGTTTCCTAATGGACGCTTTTGAGTATGGTGCACCGCCACATGGTGGTATTGCTTTTGGTTTAGATAGGCTAGTTGCAATTTTAGGCGGACAAGAAACCATCCGAGATTTCATTGCATTCCCAAAAAATAATTCAGGGAGAGACGTAATGATAGATGCTCCTGCACCAATTGATGAAGATCAACTAGTAGAACTTAATTTAAAACTTAATTTAAAATCATAACTAAAAATCCTGCTAAGTGCAGGGTTTTTTATTAGATTAAATAATGCCATTAAAGTCAACAATATTTAAACGGGTTCACATTTGGAGATACAAACATATTACCGAAAAGAACTTCATTTTCTTATTGAGTTTAGTTATCGGCTTACTCGCTGGCATCATCTCTGTTTTTATTAAGAATATAACTTTTGCAATAGAAGTAATTTTTCAAAAGGGAATTTTTCTCTCTGAAAATAGTATTTACTTTATTTTACCAATTATAGGATTATTGTTGGTTTATCTATTTGTAAAGTATGTTTCGAAAAAACCAAGTGAACATGCAATTCCATCTATTCTATTTTCATTGTCAAAAAGGGACGGAATTATTGATAAAAGGAATATCTATTTACCATTAGTAACTGCTCCACTTACTGTTGGTTTCGGAGGTTCAGTAGGTTTACTTGGTCCGGCAATAGCATCTGCATCAGCAATGAGTTCTAATCTGAGCCGTTTGCTCCACATTGATAGAAAAACAAGAAGCTTACTTATAGGATGTGCCTCAGCTGGAGCAATTGCATCAATTTTTAAATCACCGATTGCAGCCATCATTTTTGCAATAGAAATATTTAGTCTAGACTTAACATTTGCTTCCTTATTACCATTGTTAATTGCATCTGTTTCATCGGTAATAACATCTTATTTTTTTCTCGGAGATAGTGTTCTTTTTGACTTTAATGTCACTGAAAAATTTGTAATTAAAGACACCTTATTCTATATTATATTGGGTATAGGGACGGGTATTGCCTCTATATATTTTTCAAAAATGTACTTTGGGATTTCGTCTTTATTCAACAGACTTAAATCGGCAAAACGAAAACTTATAATTGGTGGATTAGCAATTGGCGTAATGCTATATTTTATTCCTCCTTTATATGGTGAAGGTTTTGGATTTATAAATGATTTATTATTAGGTAACGATATTAAAGCATTGGGTAGTAATCCATTTAATGATAATATGGATAACATTTGGATTGTAATTGGATTACTCTTCGGAATCACAATATTCAAGGCTATTGCAATGACAACTACTTTTGCTGCAGGTGGAACAGGTGGAATTATAATCCCTACACTAGTAATGGGAAGTGCATTAGGAAATGTTGTAGCGAAAGTGATAAACAATTGTGGACTAGGTTTTTCAGTTTCTGAAGCCAACTTTACCCTAATTGGAATGGCCGGACTAATTGCTGGTGTTCTTCATGCGCCTCTTACAGCTATATTTTTAATTGCTGAGATTACAGGTGGATATGAATTGTTTATACCACTTATGATTACTGCTTCGATGTCTTTTACCATAAACAAGAATGGTCTCGATCATACTATTTATACTAAGGAACTAATCGAAAAAGGCGCTCTACTTACCCAAGATAAGGATAAAAGCGTATTAACCTTAATGAAATTAGAGTCGGTGATTGAAAAAGATTTTATTCAACTACATCCGGAAATGAGTCTAGGTGAAATGTTGAAAAATGGTGTTTCTAAATCTAATAGAAATCTCTTTCCTGTCACAGATGAAGAGAATAATTTTATGGGTATAATATTATTGGACGATATAAGAACGGTTATGTTTGATCAAGCTTTGTACAGCTCGACTAGAGTTGAAACCTTCATGCATAGGCCCCCTGAGTACATACATTTTGAGAATGACTCCATGGAAGTTGTAATGAAAAAGTTTCAAAATTCTGGCGCCTGGAATCTGCCAGTCATAAAGGATAATAAATATTACGGTTTTGTTTCTAAATCGAAATTGTTAACTGCTTATCGACGTGAATTAATTAATTTCACATCATGAAGTTGATAAAAATAATTACGTTTCTCACTCTCATTGCCTCAATAACCAGCATTATTTGTGGCTTTCTTTTGGAGTTAGACTATTCACAAAAGTTAATTGGTTTTGGTGTAGTTGGTATTTTCTTTATTGTGTTCCCCCTATTCTCTTATTATCGTTGGAAGGGTAAAAGCATGAAAGATTACATGTTAACAAAAGAAAATCTTGATAAAATGAGAGAAAATCAAAAAATAAATAAGTATTAAATATATCTCTTCTCAACTTTTAGGATCAGTCTAATGTGTTTAAAATCATTGAATTAACATTTGTTTTTTGATGCTACTTATAACTCATTAATTTTCAATAAATTAAAATAAAACGATTTCTTAACTAGAAACATTAGTTTATACACTACCTTTGTGCTTTAATTTTTATTTATTTTATAATGACTGGAACAGTTAAATTTTTCAATGATTCAAAAGGATTTGGATTCATTACAAACGACGAAACAGGAAAAGACATTTTCGTACACGTATCAAACCTTAATGGTTTAGAAATTCGTGAAGGCGATAATGTAGAGTACACAGAAGAAGAAGGAAGAAAAGGAATGGTTGCTTCAAACGTAAGCATTCTTTAAGACATACTTTATTACAGTTTCAACGCTCAACCAATGGTTGGGCGTTTTTTTAGTTCAAATTTCTCTTCTCAATAAAAAATCGCTTCATTAAGTCTGACGCCTCTTCTTCAAGTATTCCACCAATCACTTTGGTCTTAGGATGAAGTTTCGTGCCTAACGCCTTAAATCCTCTTTTTTCATCAGTCGCCGCATAAACTAATTTAGAAATTTGGCTCCAATATAATGCACCAGCACACATTTGACAGGGCTCTAAGGTTACGTAAAGCGTACAACCTACTAGATATTTTCCTCCTAGAAAATTAGATGCTGACGTAATAGCTTGCATTTCTGCATGTGCCGTTACATCATTTAATAATTCTGTAAGATTATGTGATCGTGCAATTATTCTATCCTTAACAACAATTATTGCTCCTACAGGAACTTCACCTTTACCAAAAGCCTCTTCAGCTTCCTGAAGGGCTTTTTTCATAAAGTAAGTATCATTATAGGGATTAATCATTATCTAAAGATAATTAGTTCTTAATTATCTTTTCATTGTAATTGATTGAGTCTCCTTTTATATTAAGAATATATAAACCAGTTTTGAGGTTAGAGGTGTCTATAGTAACAGTACTTAATAAATCCTTTTCTAAATTCAACACCACTCTTCCATTAACGTCAATTAAGCTAATTGAGACATTCCCTATACTTTTGTTAGTATTTATTGTTAATTCTTTTTGCGTCGGGTTAGGATAAACTCTAAATCTATCTTTTGAGAACTCATTAATACTTAATAAATCAGAACAATTATCTAAAGAAGGATCATCACTTGGTGGCATTGAAAAATCTTCAACTTGGTCTAATCTTATATCCGAATCTCCTTGCGCTGCGTTAAATCCTAATCCTCTTGTAGCAAATACTTCCCAAATGGTACACTGATCTAATCCGCCAGTTAGTAATGTATCAGCTGCTAAAAGTGCATCCCTACCATCAACAAAACCAGGGCTACAAGGTTGCATCTTAAGGCCTTCTATTACAAGATCCATAACTTTATTGTTTCCTCCATCACCATTAATTAAGTCTGAATCAAAACCGTATTTATCAATATAGGCCCAAGTAAGATCCCATAATACAGTTGCCCAAACAGAACCTATACCATGTGGTTGACTTATACCTGTATTATTAGTTGCGGCATAAGTAAGCTCATTGATTGTAAAATCTGGACTATATCGTCTTGGACGAATCCCAGGACCAGTAGTTGGTTGGCTAACAGCAAATGTTCCTATACCTCTTGCGTCTGCAGCAGTATCCGTATCATACATTGAAACCATTAATCCAAACCAATCAGACCAACCTTCACCCATCTGTTCCGCATTAAACAAACAACTAGTGGTTGATGGTCCTCCAGTAGTTCTATTAGAAATGCCATGACCATACTCATGTGCTATAATACCGTTATCAAAGTCACCATCTATTTGAAATGGTCCGTTATTAACTAAAGTAGCATTGATGGTTTGGTTATTATTTTCTAGTGAAGATATAATTAACTCTCCATCTGCTTGTGTAACCATAATAGATGGAATAGTAACAGATGCTCCTTGTGCTCCTGGTCCCATCACAATAGCATCACCAGCCACATTATTTACCATAATAACTGCTACAGCACCTGCATTCTGTGCCGCCAATACTTTTACACCAAATTCGCATTCTCCTCTCCTAATTACCGCTATTTTTCCATTTAAAAATGATGAATTAGTCAATGCATCACATGCATCTAAAGTATCTGGTGACAAATCAATTGCCAATGCTAATTGAGTTGTTATAGGAGTAGTTGACAACGGTCCACCAAAACCAGCTTCAACACCAGAATAGTTACCAGTTGCGATACCATTTTGAATTTCTAATGGATCATTTAAGGGTCCAACTGGAGCCCACATAAACATGGTCATGGTAGGGTTTTGTCCGTCTGGTGGTGTGCCAAATGTTGCATTATTAATACCACTTCCATCTTGTGCATCTGCAATAACCTCATCTCTTTGAAGACCAGGATTACCATAGTTGTTTGATTGAAAATTACCAGCACTCTCATCAAAACCGTGATGATACCATATATCATGCATCATATTGTTCATGTAAAACAAATTCGTAACGGATGCAGCTTCATAACCTTCTGCAGGTTGGTTCATATCTAAAGGAAAATCAAAGGTTAAGGTAGATGTTCCGTCTGGCATAAATCCATTTGTAAATACTTGTCCATCTCTATCTTCTTGTGCAAAAACATTATTCCCTCGAGTTGTGGTGTGCTCCGCCCCAACTATGCCATCTGCATCGTGCCATCCAAATGGTGAAGCAACAGGATCTGCTGGATTTATTACTAATTGTCTTGGGCCATGGTTTGGACTTTCAGCAGGCAGTGCAAATACATTATAACTCGCACCATCGACCAAAACCGAGGAAGGAGAAATCATTTCATTATAAAAATTAAGTTCTTCACTCGGAGTATTATGTGTGTGATCTTTCTCAAATGTACAGGTTAAAAGAAAATCGTTCACATCTAAAACCTCATTGTTGGTTGCATCCAATCTCACGCTATACCAATGCGAACTATCGTTGGTATAAACTACAATATCCCAAGCTAACTTTAATTCTCGATTTTGCTGTGAATAAACAAGTTCTATAGTTATATCTCGTTGAGAGATACCGGCATTTGAGAAAAGATAAGAGTTACCTCTTTTTTCAAGCTGTGTTAAGTCTACCGGATTAGATAATTGAAAATGATTTGCCATTGCAATTATAGATTCCTCAGGTGACAAAGTTGCATTAGTTGTATTTACTCGATTTACAATATCATCAGTAAATCTATTAGCATAGTAAAACACTTTATTGTCCTTAACTACAACAGTTGAAATAGCATTAAAAATTTCTATCCCTTGATATGTTTGATTTAAGTATATATAGCTTACACCAGCATCATCAGTATAAGAATCTCTTACAATAATATTTTCTAAATCCTCATTTCGTAAGTTGAATTGGTCTTTGTTCTCTTTTAGGTAATCTAAAATTAAAGTTCCGAATTGTGACTCTTCCAAGGTGTTCTGTGCTGTAACCAAATTACCTGAAAATAATAGTGTAACAAGCCATGCAAAAACAATGTAGTTTTTTTTCATCTTTTTGTTAATTAGGGATAATGTGAGACTTATAATTATAGCCTCCGCAATTTTTTTTACGAAAATAACAAAATATTGAGGAATTATAAAACTAGCGTGTCTGATGATGTGAATATGATAAATACAAAAAGAAATAACTGGGCTCTCTATAAAATAAGCGAGCACTATTCATTTTTCATTGACCAACTAATTCTCGTATTTTTGCTGAATGAGTGATGGACTACTAAATCAAATTAATTCTCCTTCAGATTTACGGAATTTGAAAATTGATGATTTAACTGCCTTAAGCAAGGAATTAAGGCAATTTATTATTGATATAGTAGCTACAAAAGAAGGTCATTTAGGTGCAAGTTTGGGTGTTGTAGAGTTAACTATAGCTCTACATTACGTTTATAACACACCAAATGACTTATTGATTTGGGATGTTGGTCACCAAGCATATGGTCATAAAATTTTAACTGGTAGAAAAAATGAATTTCATACTAACAGACAATTAAAAGGACTAAGTGGATTTCCTAATCGTTCTGAGAGTGAATTTGACACCTTTGGTGTAGGTCATTCATCAACTTCCATTTCCGCAGCTCTTGCAATGGCTATTGCTTCTCAATTAAAAAATGAAAACAGACACCATATAGCTATTATTGGTGATGCTTCAATTGCAAGTGGTATGGCCTTTGAAGGGTTAAATCATGCAGGTGTTACAAATACAAATTTACTAGTAATTCTTAACGATAATGCCATTGGTATTGACCCTAGTGTTGGAGCACTAAAACAATATCTTACAAACGTAAAAAAGAGCTCACAAAAACAAGACAATATATTTGAAGCCCTAAACTTTGATTATTCTGGACCAATTGATGGCCATGATTTACCCTCACTAATTTCAGAATTAGAACGTCTTAAATCTGTGAATGGCCCAAAGTTATTGCATATTATTACTACTAAAGGAAAGGGATTAAAACAAGCTGAACAAGACCAGGTTAAATATCATGCACCTGGAAAATTTAATGCTGAAACTGGAGAGCTTGTAAAAAACATTAATAACAACAATCCTCCCAAATATCAAGATGTATTTGGAGAAACAATACTAGAGCTAGCATTAACAAACAAAAATATAATTGGTATTACTCCTGCAATGCCTACTGGAAGTTCCTTAAAATATATGATGGATGCAATACCAGATAGAGCGTTTGATGTTGGTATAGCAGAACAGCATGCAGTAACATTGGCCGCTGGAATGGCAACTCAAGGGTTAATTCCGTTTTGCAATATCTATTCAACTTTTTTGCAACGCGCGTATGATCAAATAATTCATGATGTAGCACTTCAAAACCTTCCTGTAATTTTTTGTTTGGACAGAGCAGGATTAGTTGGAGAAGATGGAGCAACACATCATGGTGTGTTTGATTTAGCCTATCTAAATTGTATTCCTAATCTTGTGATTTTCGCACCTAAAGATCCTATTGCATTACGCAATATTATGTACACTGTGCAATTAGGTATTGCTTTTCCTATCGCTATTCGTTATCCAAGAGGTCGAGCCCATATTAAAGATTGGAAAAAACCATTTAAATCTGTTGAAATTGGTAAAGGTGTTTGTTTAAAAAAAGGAAAATCAATTGCCGTACTTTCTATTGGCACTATGGCCAAAAATGTAAAAGAAGCTATTACTTTACTTATAAATTCGGAGGAGTTAGGACATTACGATATGCAATTTGTTAAACCTCTTGATAATGAACTACTTCATAGAATTTTTAGATCATATAAGGCAGTAATAACTATAGAAGACGGTACTGTAGTAGGTGGATTTGGTAGCTCAATATTAAGTTTTGCCAACACCAATAATTATAAGCACCCCATTAAATTAATGGGTATTAAAGATGAATTTGTAGAGCATGGAAGCGTTGCGCAATTGCGAAAATTACAGAATTTAGATGTACAGAGTATTAAAGATGAAATTGAACGCTTATTATTAATTGTCAATAACTGCTAGGTTACTTTGCTGTTCAACTTTCACTACACCAGCGTTAATATGTTTAATTTCTTCTCTCTTTGGTTTTGATATATCATCTATCATAATAAGGCATGTCACTACAACCATGAAGATGACAAGGCCACCAAGTATATTATGTCTCATAAATAGGTTATTTGAAGCTATTAATGTCCTAAAGTAAGACAATATAAGGTTAAAAAACAAATATAATCGATGAAATGCATTATTATGAAATACTTCCTTTCAATTTTTTGTACAATAACATGGCATTTGTATCTGAAAGCTTGGAAATAAATAGACATATTGAAATCAAATTATCGTATAAAGAATTATCGCTTAATTTTATAGTTTCTGGTAATGTATTTAGCAATAATTCGTCATAATTTGAAAGTTTATTTTTAAAGCTGTTAATAGCTAGTTTACCAAAAGTCATTAGTAACTGATTTAATATTTCATATCCTGCAATTTCTTTATCAATAACATTTTTTGATTGGTATACATTCTTGATACTAATTGAAATTATATCCTCAATCTGGGCTTTATATTTACAAACATCCAATAGTGCCGATTCAAATTTTCCAGAAAGAATAAGATCTTCATTTTTCATAAATACATCTGCGGCCTCTTCGATTAAATTTCCAATAGCTAGGGCTCTTAGATAACTTACTCTATCCTCTTTAGATTTTAACTGATTATATTTTTCTGTATTTATCGTTTCTCTTACAAGGTTAATTAAGTATTCTAAAGCGTACTCCTCTTCTATTAAGCCTAGATTGATACCATCTTCAAAATCAATAATTGTATAACAAATATCATCTGCTGCCTCAACCAAATAAGCTAAGGGATGCCTATTAAAACTAATATGCTCTGTACTTCTGCTAATAAGACCAAGTTCATTTGCAACATCACTAAACATATCTTTTTCACTTTGGAAGAATCCATATTTTTTATCAGCTATATGAGCTGTAGGTTTCTTTGGAAGTGACTCTTTGGGATATTTCATAAAAGCACCTAAAGTGGCATAACTTAATCTTAAACCACCTTCTCTACCAGTTCTACTTTCGGTTAAAATTTTAAAACCATTTGCATTGCCTTCAAAATCACATAGATCTTGGTATTCCGTATCTGTTAAATACGATTTAAACATAGCACCTTCACCCTCTCTAAAATAAGCTCCAATCGCTTTTTCACCTGAATGGCCAAATGGCGGATTACCAATATCATGTGCTAATGCAGCAGCAGCAACAATGGCGCCAAAATCATTCATCTTGTAACCGTGAATAGTTTCTAAATGCGGATGCTTCTTAAGCAACAATTCACCAACCTTACGACCTAATGATCTACCCACTACACTAACCTCAAGACTATGAGTTAGCCTCGTGTGTACAAAATCTGTTTTAGACAAGGGTACAACTTGTGTTTTATCCTGTAAGCTCCTAAACTCTGAAGAAAAGATTATTCTATCATAATCTACCTCGAAACCCAAACGGGCTTCATTTTGTTCTTTTCTTAGTCTTTTATTAGTATCTCCATAGCGTTTTAGAGAAAGTAATTGGTCCCAATTCATAGTAAAATATTAGAGTATGCAAGATAGATAAATTGATTTTTAAATCCGTAATCAATTAGTAAACAAGTATTGGGGATTTTTAATGTTAAGTCAATGTTTCCTGAATGTGAAATGGCTTAATATTAAGCTAACACTCATCTAACCTTTTCATTACAAACGTTTAATTTTTGATTAACTCTAGACTGTGATTATCGGCGTTTCTTTGCATCACAATAATTAAACAAAAACTGTTTTTTAAAATTTAATTCATGAAAAAAATAATTTTAACCGCTTTAGTTGCTTCAACACTTGTTTTTACAGGTTGTTTTAAAGACGATGATACACCTATAATATTTGGTGAGTTACCCGACAGCAATCCACAAGTTACAGTACCAGTTACTGGGCAACTAGCTCAAAACACTACATGGACTGCAAATAATATATACCAACTTAACCAAAAAGTAGTTGTTCCATCTGGTGTAACATTAACTATAGAACCAGGAACAATAATAAAAGGTTCTGCAGGTACAGGATCGTTAGCATCTGCTTTAATTGTTGCAAGAGGTGCAACCATAAACGCTCAAGGTACCGCTAACCAACCTATTATTTTCACTTCTACAAGTGACAATATAGAAGTAGGTCAGACTGCAGGTACCAACCTAGATCAAAACGATAGAGGTCTTTGGGGCGGTTTAATCATTTTAGGAAATGCACCATGCTCTTTTTCTGGTGATATTGTAGAGGCACAAATCGAAGGTATTCCTGCGGATGACACATTTGGTCTTTATGGTGGCACTGACGCTGAAGACAACTCAGGTGTGTTATCATATATTTCAATACGTCACGGTGGTGCTTTAATTGGAGAAGGAAACGAAATCAATGGATTAACCTTAGGAGGTGTTGGTAATGGTACAGTAATTACCAATATTGAAATCGTAGGAAACGTAGACGATGGTATTGAATTTTTCGGTGGTACTGTAAATGCTTCTAACCTATTAGTATGGGCACAAGGTGACGATGCATTAGATATAGATCAAGCATATTCTGGTACTATTGACAACGCTGTTGTTGTTCTAGGAGATATTTCTGATCACGCTTTTGAAATTGATGGTCCTGAAGGAAGTGGTTCAGGCGCTTTTACACTAAGGAATGTGACTATTATTGGTAATACAGTTACCGCAAATGGTGAGTATGCAGATTACAGAAGTAATGCTCAGGGTCATACTGAAAATATTTTTGCTTATGGATTTAAAGAATCATCTGATGTAGAATTAGACAATGATGGTGTTGCAACAAACTACAACGATGGTCTACTAACATTTGGCACATGGGAAATTGTATTACCAGAAGGCGTTACTGATGTAGCCGAGATTTTTGTTAATAAAGCAGAAAATGTAACAGTAACCGGATTTGGTTCTACTGCAACTGCAGTAACTGACGGATCTGAAACTGTAGGAGCTACAACCTCTGATTTAAGTTGGACTTACTCAAACCAATTTGGTGGATTAGGCTTCTAATAATTAAATAGAAAACATATAACAACCCATCATTTACACTGTAAATGATGGGTTAGTATAAAAAACATATATGAAAAATTTCAAAATTGCCTTGGTTCTGTTTTTTGTCTTGATTTCCTATTCTGGGATTGCTCAAGGAAAAGTTTCAGGTACGGTTATTGATGGCGAATTTAATGAGCCAATGGCATTTGCCAATATTTTAGTAAAAGGTACTACAACTGGTACGACTTCTGACTTTGATGGAAAATATGAAATAGAGTTAGAAGAAGGTACATACACATTGGTGTTTTCCTTTGTTGGTTACAACACTCAAGAAATTACAGATGTGGTAATAACTTCAGGGAGCTCGATAATACTTGATGTGGTTTTAGAAACCAATTCACTTGATACAGTTGTTATCACAACTTCTAACAAACGTAATACAGAAAATTCCGTTCTTAATCTACAGAAAAAATCTGTAGTGGTATTAGATGGCTTATCCGCACAAGCTATACAAAGTACAGGTGCAGGTAATGTTGCTAGTGCCGTAAAAAGTGTTCCTGGTGTATCTATACAAGGTGGTAAATATGTTTATGTGCGTGGTCTTGGTGATCGTTACACAAAATCAATATTAAATGGTGTTGATATTCCAGGATTGGATCCAGACAGGAATACCATTCAGATGGATTTATTTCCAACTAATATTTTAGATAACGTTATAGTTTTAAAGTCAGCTTCCGCGGAGTATCCAGCTGATTTTACTGGTGGAATTGTGGATATTGTTACAAAAGACTATCCAACTAGACCTGAGTACTCCATATCCTTGGGAAGCGGCTATAATCCTGATATGCACTTTAACGATAACTATTTATCTTCAACAGGCAGTGATACCGATATTCTAGGCTATGATGATGGCACCAGAGATTTACCAATAAATAGGTATCAACCAATACCAAGTACGTCTCAAAACAGTGAATTATTAACCACATTAACAAATAGATTTCAGAAAGAACTAAGAGCAAAACAAGAAACCAGCGGTATGAATTTTGATTTTGGTTTCACCCTTGGTAATCAATATGATGTGGGTGACAATAAGCTTGGCTATTTAGCCTCATTTTCATACAAGAACAATACCACCTTTTATGAAAACAGAGTGGATGGTGCTTATATAAAAAACCCACAAGACAGATCTGAAAATGAACTTGTTGGTACATTAGATTCTCAAGGTTCTGAAGGTATTAATAATGTTATATTGAATGGTATGCTTGGTGTGGCCTATAAAACCGATAAATCTAAGTTTAGAGTAAACCTTTTACATATACAAAATGGTGAATCAACAGCAGGATTCTTTAACCAAACCATTTCACAAGATGGTACTGGTGGTGGTATAGAGCCATTAACAAAAAATTCTATTACATATACTGAACGGTCAATAACTAACTTGTTATTGAGTGGTAAACACCGCCTCAGTGATGATGAAAATGCCATGAATTTTGAATGGAAGTTTTCACCTACCTTTTCTAAGGTAATGGATAAGGATCATAGAATTACACCATTGCAGCAAAGTGATAACGGTGATTCATTTTTATCGCCATCAGCTTCTACATTCCCAATACAATTATGGCGTAACCTAATAGAAGAAAGCTGGGCAGGGAAAGCAGATTTTGATAAGACTATTGATTTATTTAGTAAACCAGCAAAAATTAAATTTGGTGGTGCCTATACTTATAAGTTCAGAGATTTTAGCATTGATGATTACACGTTTAATATACAAGGTGATCAATCGTTTATTGCAAATGGTGATGTAGATAATCTTTTAGACTCAGATAATATTTGGAATACAACTTCAGATACTGGCACATATTTAATTTCAATAGATACATTTAACCCTATTGATGCTTATGAAGGTGAACAGCATATCGGAGCTACATATTTCTCAACAGAGTTTAATGTAAATGAAAACTTGAAAACCGTAGTTGGATTAAGAACTGAGATGTTCAAATCGTATTACACAGGTACAAGAGATAATAATACCATTTTCTTTGAACGTGATTTAATATTAGATGAGTTTGATTTCTTTCCATCTGCTAACATAATTTATTCGCTTAACGACACTTCTAACTTAAGAACGTCCTATTCTCGTACTACTGCAAGACCATCATTTAAGGAAGCTTCGGTTTCGCAGATATTTGATCCAATAACTAACAGGTTGTTTATTGGAAACATTGATATCGCACCGACATATGTAAATAATTTTGATTTACGTTATGAGAATTATGGAGACAACGGACAAATGTTTGCTATTAGTGGTTTCTATAAAGACTTTACAGACCCGATTGAACAGGTATTCTTCCTTAATGCGCCAACACAATTAACGGTTGGTAATTTAGGTGATGCCATTGTATATGGTGCCGAATTTGAAATTAGACAACGCTTAGGTTTTATTTCTGAAGACTTGGATAATCTTAAATTTAACGCCAACGTATCTGTAATTAAATCGGAGTTAACCATGTCCCAAGCAGAATTTGATGGTAGACAAGCTGGTGCTAGAGATGGTGAGACCATAGAACGAAAAAGAGATTTACAAGGACAAGCACCTTATTTGATCAATGTTGGTCTTAACTACAACGACTCTGAAAAGGGTTTTAGAACTGGTTTGTTTTACAATGTGCAAGGCGAAACATTAGAGGTTGTTGGTATTAGAGAAGTGCCAGATGTTTACACCAAGCCATTTAATAGTTTAAACTTTACTTTAAACAAATCTTTTGGAGAACAAAAAAGATCTTCTATTGATTTAAAGGTTAATAACATATTAAATAGTACAAGGCTCAGTGAATATGTTTCATACAAAGCACAAGACCAAGTTTTCACATTAAGAGAACCTGGCACTGAAATATCTTTAGGCTATACTTTTAAATTCTAAGGGCAATAACAGTTAGTTTAAACAAAAAATGCTCTCCAATGGAGAGCATTTTTTTATGATAGCAATTGCTATTATTTATCTCTTATAGCGACCTTGGTCTTATTATCCCATTTATTGACACTAACAATTTTAGAGTCGATGTAATCCACTTCTTTTAATGAATCACCTTCCCAGAAAAACCACTTGCCAACTTTATTACCATTTTCGTAATTACCTATAGCAATTTTGTTTCCTTCTACATCAAAACTCTTCCATTCGCCATGTAATTTACCATTACTATCAAAAGCACCTGTTTGTTGGACCTCTCCATTATCATGATAATAAGTAACTAAAGTTAAATCACCTTGTTTTTCTATTGTAGGTGATACTTTATCTTGTGCATAGGAAAAACCAACACTAAATACCATTAAAAATACAACTATCTTCTTCATTTTATTTGGGTTTCATTAATTATTACATAACAAACATAACATTTATTTTACATTAGTGCAACATTTTGGTAACATTAAATTAACATTAAACGTGTAACTATTTGTTTTTTAATTTTTTAAACAATTTTATTTTCGTAACATTAAAACATATTTATTCAAGAATTTGGATAAATATGTTGCCATATACCCTAAATTTGTATTATGACTATTTTATAAATATGACGCTTAGAATTCTTATTTCAATTATTGCATTTCTCATAGGCACTCACTTGGCTTTAAGTCAGACAAAAAAAGAGAAAGAGGAACGTATTAATCTGTCAGAATTTCCATCCAAGGCTCAAAATGTACTTTCTAAGTTTCCTAAAGACTGTAAGCGCATAAAGTTTTTTAAGGAAACTGATGGTAATAAACAGAGCTTTGAAGCTAAATTTAAATACAACGAACATCGCTATAGTTTAGAATTTTCTTCAGAGGGTATCATTGAGGATCTAGAATTATGCGTTAAACTGAATGCAATTGAGGATAGCTCACAAGATCAAATTAAAGAGCACTTTAAATCCTCATATCTTAAATATAAACTCATTAAAATTCAGAAGCAATTTGTATTTAACCAAAACTTAGATTCAGATACTTTTGTTGCTCAGGTTTTATATCAGGAATCCACAGACATCATAAATTATGAAATTATTGCTGAAGTTAAAACTAAAGATGGTCGTGAATTACGAGAGTTTACATTTAATCATAAGGGATTCTTTATAAACTTCAGAGTTGTTGAACCTTCATCTTATGAGCATGTCCTTTACTAAGTACATTCTGCTTATAGGCATAGGTCTATTATGTTGTCCTGTTTTTTCACAAGATGATTTTGAAGGCTTAGGTGAAACAAGCTTTGCGCTTAATAACAACGTAAATAGTGATTACAAGGTTAACTTCTCAGTAAGATCACGCTATTTTCTTTATCAGGATAATAATTTAAATTTTGAAAATCGACAACTCGACTTTGTTCACTTTTCATCTTTAAACTTAGATTATAATCATAGCATTAGTCTTGGAGTCCAATACCGCATTAGAGAATCCATTGATGGTGGCAGTAACGAGCTGCGATTAACCCAGCAATTTTATTATACTCAGAACAGTGGAGCATTACGTTTTGGGCATCGGGTTAGATTTGAACAACGCATTTTAGAAGAGTTTACCATTCTAAGATCACGTTATCGTTTTGCCTTAGATTTTCCACTTGAAGGTGAAAAACTTGATATTGGAGAATTGTATTTAATAACGTCCATGGAAGCTTTACTTAGTCATAGCAAAGCTCATAAACCCGAAATAGATCACAGAACTACCGCTGACATTGGCTGGCTTATTTCTGAATCCTTAAAACTACAATTGGGATTAGAATACCGTTTCGAAGCTTTTAATATCAATACCGAAGAAAAGTTGTTTGTATTAACATCAGTTATACTTAAAGTATAACTTCTTACATTTCACCACAACATATTTGACTAAAACCTCACTATTTGCCTAAGAAAATAACCTTTAGATAACCTCAGATTAAAAATAATTAAAGTATTTTGCAATCAATTTTTAGCTGACCACGTACATGGAAAATCTTTATATCTATATGCTAGCTGCTTTAGCGTTTTTAGCTGTTGCAGATTTAGTAGTTGGTGTAAGTAACGATGCTGTTAATTTCTTGAATTCAGCTATTGGCTCTAAAGCGGTTTCCTTTAAAACAATTATGATAGTCGCCAGTGTTGGTGTTGCCGTTGGAGCAATGACTTCTAGTGGCATGATGGAAGTAGCTAGAAAGGGTATTTTTAATCCTAGCGAATTTATGTTTAATGAGATTATGGTCATATTCATGGCGGTAATGCTCACCGACATACTCCTCTTAGATTTCTTTAATACCTTAGGTTTACCAACCTCCACAACAGTTTCAATTGTATTTGAATTGTTAGGCGCGTCAGTTGCTGTAGCCTTAATTAAAATATATGCCGACAATTCTCAATCTATTACAGATCTTGTTAATTATATAAATAACGAAAAGGCTATAGAAATTATATTGGGAATTCTACTCTCCGTAGTCGTCGCCTTTACGGTTGGTGCTATTGTGCAGTATGTATCACGTCTATTATTATCCTTTAACTTTCAGGAAAAACCAGATTGGTACAGTGCAATTTTTAGTGGTTTTGCGATCACATCTATCATGTACTTTATCATTGTAAAAGGGCTTAAAAACGCCGCTTTTATGCCACCCAATATTCAAGAATTCTTGAGTACTAATCCAATGACATTTATAGGTTTAAGTTTTTTAATTTTTACCATACTTTCATTTTTAGCAATCCGATTTTTTGAAGCAAAAATCTACACCTTAATTATTATAGTAGGAACCTTTGCTTTAGCCGTTGCCTTTGCAGGTAATGATTTAGTTAATTTCATTGGAGTACCAATGGCAGGTTACGACGGATTCCAAAGATGGTACGAAGCTTATTTAGCTACAGGTGTTTTACCTTCGGATTTTAGTATGGAGGGCCTTGCAGGTAAAGTGCCAACAAAAACCTCTTTACTATTAATTGCAGGTTTAATTATGGTCCTTACTCTTTGGTTTAGTAGTAAGGCTAAAGCTGTAGTAAAAACATCAGTTGATTTATCGAGACAAGATGAAGTTAAGGAGCGTTTTGAACCTAACTTTTTATCACGTCATATTGTTAGACTAACGATAGACCTTAATACCAGCATCAATAACATGCTTCCAGACTCATTTAAAAATTGGTCTAATAATCAATTTGTTAAACCAACATTAATTGCAAAAGCACAGGATAAACCAGCTTTTGATTTAGTGCGTGCTGCTGTAAATTTAATGGTAGCCAGTGTACTTATTTCTATTGCAACTTCGATGAAATTACCACTATCTACTACCTATGTAACTTTTATGGTAGCAATGGGTACGTCTCTTGCAGATCGTGCTTGGGGAAGTGAAAGTGCTGTGTATAGAGTTGCAGGTGTACTTAACGTTATTGGAGGATGGTTCTTTACGGCATTTAGTGCTTTTGTTGCTGCCGCAATAATGGCTTACATCTTATATCATGGAGGTGGCTATGCACTAACAGGACTTCTAATTCTAGCAATGGTTTTATTAATTAGAAATTATCTTTCGCACCGTAAGAGTTCAAAAATTATGCGTGAAGAGGATAAGCTTGAGCGTGCAGAGAGTAGTTCTACACAAGGAGTAATTCACGAGAGTGCATCTAATATTGCCAATTTAATTAGTCGTGGTAATAGAATATATACTTCTGCGATTAATGGCTTGGCTGTACAAGATTTAAAGGTACTTAAGAAAAACCGTAAACAGGTCGATAAATTATCTGATGAGATTGATGATCTTAAGGATAATATCTTTTATTTCATAAGAAATTTAGAAGAACCTAGTGTTTCAGCAAGTAACTTTTATATCAATATTTTAGGATATCTACAGGATATGACTCAGTCCTTAAATTATATTTCTAAAGCCAGCCATAAGCACATCAATAACAACCATAAGAAACTTAAGTTTAGTCAGATTAAAGAACTTAAAGATTTAGACGCGAAACTTGAAACTTTATTTGCAACTACTCAAACTGCATTTGAATCCAGATCCTTTGAAATGATAGGCAACGTTATTGCAGATAAAGCTGAGATATTTGAAATTGTAAGAGAGAAAATTCAGAAGCAAGTAGAACGCACAAGAAGTGAGGAATCAAGTCCAAAAAACACCACACTTTATTTCAGTTTACTTCTCGAAACTAAAGATTTGCTTACGGCAATGATGAATTTGCTGGAGGAATATTTTCATTCTCACGACAGTAATGTTGAACCAGCTAAGGTTAACAACATACCAAGCGAAGAAGAAGAATAGTTCAAAAACATATTAGACCAAAGCCTTAGGATATCCTAAGGCTTTTTTTATGTTAATTTCTGAAAATTTACTGCATTTAAACATCCAAAAAATGTATTTGGTCGTATCTATAAGTGTATTGCATAAAATAACTTAAAACTTAAAAATGAAAAAAATTTCAATCCTATTAGTAACAATGCTTCTTTTAAGTTCTTGTGTTTCTAAAAAGAAGTACTTAGCACTAGAACAAGAAAACGGTGAAATTAAAAGCGAACTCACCAAAACTAAAGTTGCAAAAGAAGACCTAGAAACAAAATTTGCTAAAATCCAAGCTAGAGTTGATGACTACAACACTAAAATTAACTCTTTGAATGAAGATGTTGAAGGCCTCAAAATAGAAAATGACATTAAGCTAGATGTAAATGCAGACGGCTCTGTGATTTCTAATGAAAGTAAACGTAAAATGCTTGCTACGTTAGAGAATGTAGATCAAGAGAAATTAGCAAATGCCAAAACATTAAAAGATTCTATGAATTTAGCGGTTCAGTATAATCTTGAAAAATCAATGGATACCTCAGACCTTGATGAAGATGAAGATATTGCAGTGAATATTAATGAGACCGTAGTGATGATTTCTATTTCTGACAAGATGTTATTTAATACTGGTAGTTACAGATTAAGTAGCAAGGCTAATGGTATTTTAGAAAAATTAGCGGATGTTATTAACTCAGAAGAAAGCATAGATGTTATGGTTGAAGGCCATACAGATTCTAGAACAATCAATACTGATAAAATAGCTGATAACTGGGACTTAAGTGTATTAAGAGCAACCTCTGTTGTTAGAAGGTTACAGAACAAATATAATGTTAAACCAGAACAACTTATTGCTTCTGGTCGTAGTAGTTACCAGCCTTTAGTTGCAAACGACTCTAGAGAAAATCGATCTAAAAACAGAAGAACACGCATTATTTTAATGCCAAATATTGACAAGTTTTTTGCTTTAATGGAAGCAAACTAATCTATTGACCTGAAAAGGCAATTAAACAGAAGCACCCTCCCGTACAGTTCGGCATTGGGTGCTTTTTTTATTTCATATATTGTAAATTCTAATACAAATACACTTATGAAATATTTAGTATTCACATTTCTACTTTTTACAAATACCTTACTCTTTTCACAAGATGTTACTGCAAAGCAACTGCTAGATAAAACCATTGCTTACCACGATCCAAATAATAATTGGAATACTTTTGAAGGGGAATTCACGGTCGTAATGACAACACCAAATAGTTCGGAACGTACTAGTAAGATTTCCATTAATCTACCCAAAGAATATTTCAGTGTAACTGCCAAGCGTGATTCTGTAACAACAACTTATACCATTAATAAAGGCATTTGTGAAATGCGGTATAACGGTAAACTCTTAGATAGCATACAGGCAAAGGAGAAAAACCTTAGTTGTGATA
>Ga0213860_10000056_pt1 | contig 42509 bp, 79 predicted proteins | sample PICome_3_FD_160118 | JGI IMG/M metagenome (GOLD analysis project Ga0213860, IMG submission 160118) | Coastal seawater microbial communities near Pivers Island, North Carolina, United States - PICO550 | ecosystem: Environmental > Aquatic > Marine > Coastal | place: USA: North Carolina...
TCCTGGTGACCAGTGCTGTCACGAAAATATCCCCATACCCAACTGCCTTCAACTAGAAAACTAGGAGAATGGCCAAGGCCTGAAATTCCTGGTGACCCATTACCCATGATACAAATTGCCCATGGTAAGTCGGCCGTAGGTAGTTCACTCTTATTGTCTGTATGATAACCTAAACAACGAACACGTAAACGGCCTGCAAAGAGAGGATCTTTTCTATCTTCTACTACACCTGAAAACCATGTAAAGTCTGTATTCTTTCCTATAAAGTTTGCCATTGTTCTAAATTTTTTCCGATAAATGTTCTTTTTTAATTACAACACAATCCATTATTTCTGCCTATTTCTCTCCTTTGTACGCAAGAGGCCATTATAACGTTGGCATAGACTACATTTACAATATATGTCTAATAAACTCTGCGTATCCCTATTTATTGTATGAATAAGGCCATTTCCTATAGACCAGGCATGCGCTAGCATGACTTTAACTCTGCTTACCACTATGTTGTTGCCTTCTCTGATATAATGTGATATATTCTCAAAGGCCGCCTTGAGCATTGTATCTATGTGTCTATAAGGGTTGTTCTCTTTATTGTACATTATTTGTTGTAATATTCTATTCTATAATGGTTTCTTACAGTTCTTTCTCTCTGTCGGCCATTGATATGGCCATTGTTTATATCTATCGTCAAAGCGAGCGGAGCGGTCGGAAAACTCGGAGATTCTCTGAAATTATGAGAGAATACCATCGTTATCCCCTTTACTTGCCTCTGTAATAAGTGTATCGTCTAATTCGTATTGTAATATGTTGGTGGCCTCGTTGTTTTCTCTTCCTGTAAAGGTATCGTTGTTTTCTTCGGGATATGCGACCCTAACGGCGTCCTTCATGCAAGATATGGCCATTGTGTGCATATCTTTAGCCGTATCTATTTTATGTCGTATGGACTTAACCAGGTAGCGTCCAGACATATATGGATCGTGGTCTAATGGGTTATCTACGCCTGGTGGTTCGTATGATGGTATTTCTAGTGCCACTACGTCACCACACGACAAACCTGTAAATCCTCTTGCGTTCAATGATACCTGCATAGCGGCAAAGGCCAATCGTTGACTTAATCTTTTTGCTGTATTTGTACCCTTTGGTTCGTCTTCGTATTCATTGTGTATCTTGGTCGTTGTAGATTGTAGGTATAATACAGTTTCAGCGAAATCACTAAATTGTTTGCCTTCATAATTAATCATAGGTGCAATAGACTTACTATCTGACTTGCCACCATTACCATCGTGTTCAGTGTGAAAATTCTTGTTAAACTCCATATTATAATCGTAATCAAAATTCGTAAACGTTTTATTCATAAGATCATGGGCGATAGTTCTACTTGCATATACACCGTTTCTTAAATTCTTTATTGTATCAAACTGGTTCTCTATTGTGAAACCATCCACTGTCTGCATTTCTTGGATAATATTGGTAATACCACTACCACCTTTAACAGACCTTGGTTTCTTTTCAAAACGTGCAACGGCTGGTCTAGCAGCGCCGTCTGTAATCGCCAACATATTCTCTAGTGATCTTAATCTATAACCTGTGCTGTCTTCATAGAAAAACATACCACTATTATTATATCTACCTGCTTCAGCAGACTTGGCTAATTCATCTATAAATTCAAATGGTCGTTTACCAGTCGCAACATATTTTCTTGCGCCTGCTGTTTCTTCTAGTATCAAGGTCTTATTAGATTTTAAATCATTTCTAAAAATATCCATTATCATCTGGTCAATTGTACCTGCGTATGCTCTATGAAGTTTATTCTGCTCGTTTGTGATTAATTCTTTAGAGGCAAAATGTAAAACATAACCTTGTGTACGTGGCGATAGTTCTTGTCTACCTGATATTTTATAGATGTACATAGGGTGGCCGGTCACCGATGTGAAATCAAAACCTTTTGATATACCAGGCGTGTTCAGTTTAAATTCTATTCTCTCAAAGCCTGTTAATGGTAAATGATTGGCAATATTCTGTCCGTCTACCATGACTATATTACCTGTAAGACCTTTACCAAATAGGTCTTCGTAGATGTTTATTTCTATTACTTGTGATCTGACACTAACTTTTTTTGGTTCACTGCCACCTTCAGCAGATACGTAAGATATTAATTGTATATCTGATAAGGCAAATTGGCCTGCGCTTGTTAATGTGTCAGCATTGATTTGGTTGTACATAATTATTCATTCATCAACTTATCAAATTCTTCTAATAATACAGGTAAGAAACCTGGATTTAGTAATTTGATTTTTCTTTTTGTGTCCTGTATTCTTTGTTCATATTCTCTATTTGAAACAGATACGGCACCTGGCTCTGTACTGTTGCATTCAATTAAATGTGAGTAATCGTTTGATGATGTTGGTCCACTTGTTTGTGTAATCTCATAATGGTGTATACCATCTGGATTGGCATATTTGTCTGCAACAAATGTTTCAAATGCTCTGAAATCTAATGGCCAATCGTATAGACCATCTTGACCTTTGTTTGTCATTAATATCACCCAATGATATTGTGGATCACCAAAATGTTTCATTGATGTATCTTCAGGTCTTTCACCGTTTGGTACATCGTATTCTTGGTATAGACTTGCCTCGTTAATAATCTTTTCTTTGATCTTAACTCGTCTGAATAAATCGGTAACTTGTTTGTATGTTAGATTGTCGTTTGTATAACTGCCTTTAGGAAAGTTCTCAAAATATGCCATATTAGAAACCCTCCGCTACAGTTTGTTTAGTCATAATTTCTGTCTCACCAAATGTTAAATCCATTTTGATAATAGTTGGTGGTGCGCCTTTCTCGTCTGCAATTAATGATGATACAACTCCTTCAGGTGCATAATCAATATTACATTCTTTCAATACGCAACGGCTAACTCTTGGCAAATATGAGTTCTCATTTTCTCTGTACATATATGTTATTTGAAACTCTGATGGTACATGAAAATAACCAACTTTAGCAAATGCATTTTGTTGCTCAGGCAACATATGAAATCTAAACAATTGTAAAATTTTGTGTACTTGATCTTTTTCTTTCTCGTCTTTTGGTGCAAATAAGAAAGGGAAACTAAACTGTCTAAATGGTACAGATTGGAATATTGTTTCTAAATTAGGGTTCTTTGCCTGACCTAATGTCTTGTCAAATAATTGTCTACTGTTTTCAAAACCTGGTATAATACTAGCAGCTGCAAATAGAGCAGACTTACCTAACTCTCTACCAAGACCGGCAGCGCCAGCACCAGCAGCCTGTATCTTGTTTAGAAAACCTGGATCGTTCATTATATTACCTAGACCAGCACCTAAATCTCCTGCAAGACCTGTTTGTGTGTCTTCATAACTAGCACTGTAATTAAATTTCATTGCGTCTGCTGGTGTATATAATATAATACTGTCTGAAATATAATTATGTGTATCGCCAACTTTAGACATGATACCACTTGATGTGGATTTTAGTCTTGATGATGATGTGATACCTTTTCTTTTTATATTTGAAATTCTGTTTGTTGCGTCACCACTATCAAATTGATTACTAGAACCAGATGTTAATTGGCCATTGTTAAATGTTTGTGTTTTAAATTTAGATGACTTGTGAGATACTATATCAAATATAACATAGTGACCAGCACCTAGATTTGATGTTTCTTCAGGATAAAATACAGTACCATAATTGTATGGGTTGTTTACTGGTTCCATATGTGATAGAGGTCCTACTGACCCTATCTCTAACGGCGATTTGTTTAATAGTTTAGCCGCTACTTTTGATGTCTGACCAGATGAAGCAAATGATAACTTGCTGGCAATTGATCTACCAACAGCCGCTCCTATCTGACCTTTGATTATGTTTGCTACTTTAGATGTCCAAGCCATATTTAATTCCTTTATATATACTTGTATATTTATAACAGTTATGAAGAAATCTTTTAAGGGAAAATATACACCTGCCAACCCTAGTAAGTACGTTGGCGATCCAACTAATATTATTTATCGTTCATTATTAGAAAGACGTATGATGGTATATCTAGATAAAAATCCAGATATAGAACATTGGGCAAGTGAAGAATTACCAATTAGATACTACAGTCCTATAGACAACAAATGGCACAGATATTTCGTAGATTTTATTGTTAAGACAGTCAAAGGTAAAAAGATATTGATTGAGGTAAAACCATCACGTCAATGTGTACCACCAAAGAAACCAACTGGTCGTAAAACTAAATCATATATGCGTGAGAGTTTTGAGTATATACGAAACAAAGCCAAATGGCAAGCCGCTACTCGTTATTGTAAAGATAATGGTGCTGAATTTAAAATTATAACTGAAAAAGATTTATCTTAAATATCTCGCCAATTATTACTTGATGTGTTAATAATTGTGTCATCTTGTTTATTGTCTACATAACCTGACACAACTGTTCCTGATTGATTTTGTGATACAGTGGTTGGTGCATTATTAATTACTACAGTTCCACCTGTTGCCTTCTCTTTGTTTAAACTAGCAAACTCAACAGCCTTATCTTTCACGTTAGACGCTTTCTCTAATAAACTTCTAAAGAAAGATTTAACTTTTTCTTTAACTTCATTATCGCCTTGTGGTGCTATTTCTGTAGAGTCTGTATTCTCCATACTTTTCATTTCAGCCTTTGGTACATCTTTGTAATGGTCGTCTAATAACTCCATGCCATCGTTGAGACCAAATTGTTCTGATTTATATTCTCTCTCTGCCTTTTCTTCAGGTGTTTCTTTTGATAGACCTAATAATTTACCTATACGTGAGTTTCTAAACCAATCAATTATCTTTTGAAAGAAACCAACAATAGATTTTATTTTAGTTGCAACAAATGTAATAGCACCTATTATCAATGCAAATTTAGCAACTAGGGCTAATCTAGCCAATGTAAAGAAACCACCAATTGCTTTAAGACCTCTTGTTAAACCTTTAAATGCTTTTAAGAATATACCACCTGTCAAGAAATTAACTAACTCAGCAGAACCTTTACCTGTTTCTTTTAACATATTAAACGATTCACTTATAGCTGAAAATGGTTCCATAAATGCGTCTTTCAATTGTTCTACAAACATAGGCAATGGTTTACTTCTACCTGTATCAGCCGTAGTATTCAATGTGCCTGCTGTCTCGTCTCTTTGTCCTTCTAATTTAGTTAACGCCTCTGTATTTGCTACTATTCTTTTTCTGACAACATTTTTTTCTTGATTAGATAATTTATCTTTGTCTTGTATTGCTCTTCTATCTTTCTCTATTGACTTTTGTAAAACAGCAATTCTATCTGTCTGTTTTTTCATCAATTTTTCTTCTATTCTGATTTGTGATCTTGTTAATACTTCAACCTCTTTTGTCTCTTTATTAACACGTGCAATAATATTTTGTTGTCTTAAATCTGCAACTGTTTTTTCTGACTCAACTGCCTTTTGTTCTCTTTGTTGCAACATGTCAGCCAAGTCTTCGTTGTATGATCTTAAATCTAAACCTAATGACTCTACCATCTTTTCTAGTTTCACAATTACTTTTGTAAAACTGTTAATAGGACCTTTTTCTAAATCCATTGTCAACTCATTGATCATTTTAGGTATATTTGGTATAATGGCCTTTGTAGCACCTTGTATTGACATGGATGCCTTCTCCATTATTGATTTACCTAACTTATCAATTGCTGATTGAGTTTGATCAACTGCGTTAGTTTCTGTTTCTATTGATGGTAATGCCATATATCTATTTATTAGACTTTGCTCTACTTCCTGTATATAAACCAAACCAGGCAGCGCCAGCACCAACAACTATTGATACTAACCCACTTTGTTCCATAGTAGGTGCCTGTAAGTTCATATACCATATTACAACTTTGTATAATAGGTAAATGTAAGTAGTGATGAATATTCTAGGGAATATTCTCCAACTGTCTATTGCTTTTGCAAGGTCAATTAAACCTTGATATCTGTTTTTACTAGAGTCAACAGTATTAGTGTCAATCTCTAATTCTAAATTTACTTTTTTTGTTTCAGTAGCCATTACTGTTTCTCCCTTTGTCTTTTCTCGTTTTCTTCTTTTATATAATTAATTAGCATTTGAACATATACATCACGTTCCCATGGTATCATGTTCTCAATCTCACTAATGCTATATTTATGATGTTGCATTAGCGAAAAATTTACTTCAAAGTACGCCTCTAGGCTGTTATGGGTGAGGCCAATCCGAAAAAATCTTGTAGACCACTAAAGGTCACTGTACTTTTTACACCTGTCTTTGGATTTGTGACTTCTTGCTCATGTCTCAATCTAGGCATAGTATCAAAAAATGTCTTGATTTTGTCAAAGGCACCTTGTGGTAACTTCTCTAAAAAATCTTTCAGTTCTTCTTTTGTACTGTCTTGTCCAGGATATATCTTATCGCCTTCAAATATCTCATGTACACAACCAACCATTAAATCAAAGGCTGTGTCATAGTCGGCGTCTTTCAAGTCTGTTTTGTTCATCATAGACAAAGTAGGATATTTGAGAACAACACCCAATTGCCTAGTGTCATCAATTATTACTTTGTTTGTATGTGCGTCATCAACTTGAACCTCAACTTTTGTTAAGTCTATTTCAATATCTGTATAAGTTTTCTTATCGTCTGGACAAATAACTTTAAATTTTGATATCTCACCAACTGACTTTGCTCTTATTTGTAAGAACATATACTCAATATCAAATGTTGGTAATTCTTCTATGTTTATTTTGTCAAAAGTACAGGCAGCCAATATTTTCTTGGTTGCCTCTTGTATTTGTTTTTCTTCACCTGACTCTAGAGCTATTAACATTAACTTTTCTTCTTTAACAAGAAAAGGTCTAAAACTAACTTTCGTGTCTTGTGATGGAAGAGTCAACTCATATGTCGGTGTTTCTATTACTGGTAATGCCATAATATTCTCCTAATTATTATATATTTATTGGTGGTAGTTTGAACGGTGGGAACGCTCTACCACCGGTAATTTTACCTAGTGGTACTCTACGTCTCAAATTGTTCAACACGTCTCTACCTGCTCGTCTCAATTCTGGTGGCAGTTTACCTAATAAACCACCTAATAAACCTGAATTTTGTTTTACTGTCGGCTGATTAAATGTAGATTGGCCTAATTCTATTTCTCCTTGTTTATCTAAAAAGAAATTAATCCAATATTGAAATTTAAACGTGACAGAAAAAGTCTGTACTGTATTCTCATCGTGAGAGTATTCTACTTTACTAATACTTGTTGGTAAACAATCAAACAATTGTACTGCGTATGTTATATCGTCTCGTTCTTGTCTTGACGCAAATTGTCCTAATTGATATATTCTCATGTCAGCAACATAGTTTCTATAATAGTTCATGTTAAAAGATTTTGTACTAAAAGCGGCAGCCTGCCATGCTTCAAAGTATGATCTCTCTCTTAAAAATTTATCAGCATAAAATGTTGCTGTTATTTCTGCTGATTTAAAATCGTATGCAACGTGTCTAGCTGGTGTATTACCATGTCTAACTTCTTTTGTGACAACTTCTCTATCAGGCATTTCTATTGCTGAACAAAATGCTTGAACACGTCTACCATTTGCTATATGAATAGCATTCATATCGGCACTGGTTCTAAATGATCCGTATGTTTCATCTGTCATTGATGAAGATACTGAACCTGCTGAGCCGTCAGGACCACCACCTAGTGATGATGGTAAATTAAACTCAACATAAAATCTTGCTTTACGAGCAAAGCCTTCAGCCTCATTGACCATTGCTTGTACTCTACCCATTGTAGATTCAGGATTACCACCTTGTGTACGTTTTAATCTTGGATCACCGGTAACGTTGTCTAATGACCTGTCTCTTGGTATACCAATTCTTATATCGTATCCGCCTATTCTTTTTCCGCCTCTTAAAATCGCCATTAATATGGTCTCCCTTTCTTAAAGTCAGCAATTGGTAAATACACTGCTAAAGCAGCCTCGTCATAGTCTATCTTCAAAAACTGACTTCTCATATGACTATATAGATATTTTTTTATACAGCCTTTTGCCAATGGTAGTTTTTTAATTCTGTTATAACTTACATCAAATCTATTACTACTGTTTACCTTGCCACCTTGTACGTTAAATCTTTGTAATTGTGTCAATAAAGTAAATCGTTGGTTTGGTGGCAGATAATGAAAATTAATACCTGCAAAACCACCCTTTATTGTCTCTAGTGGTAAAACTAGAGGAAACACATCGTAGTATGGCAATGTCTGTTTATATTTAGGATCATAAACAAAGAGATTTAATCTACCAACACTTGGTCTACCAATCAATTTATTCTGTCTAATTAGTTTTCTGGCTGTTATTCTGTCTGCAATAGACCCTACAGCACGTCTGTACCATGACGCCGATTTACTTGCGCCATCAGCCTTATCAACTAATGTATCTAGTATACTTACTGCCATACGGTATATTTATAACGAAAAAAGGGCTACTATTTCTAGTAGCCCTTTAAAGTATGTTGTCTAAACGGAGGGAACGGTTTAGGATTATTCGTCTTCAGCTAATTTACTAAAGTAAGATAACGTGTCGTCATCATCACTAGCTGGACTTGTACTTTCCATACTTTTTACACTAGGTGCTGATTGTGCTGGCGGGAGCTCGTCACTCTCAACAGTTTTAGTGCTTCTCGTACCCGATATAACCCTATTCAGTTTCTCTTTGAGTTCATCATAGGACTTGAAATTATCAGGTGCCAAGAATGGTTTTAGAGGATATTGTTTTGACCAGATTTCTTTAATCTTGTCATCACTGTCAGCGATAGCCGACACTGCCTCAAATTCAGATTTATCGTAGTTCCAATAACCATCTACTTTTCTGATTTTCAGTTTAAAGTTTGCACCTTTCCAAAAATCAAATGGGTTAATTGGCTTCTCGTCTTCAAATGCTGGTTGCATTGCTTCAGTAATCTTATCAAAGATTTTCTTACCAAATTTAAACAAGAAAGTTTTACCCTCATTCTCTGGATGTTTAGGATCAGATACTACTAGAATATTTGAGTAATAAGATAATTTTCTTTTTCTCTTTCTAGCAATTTCTTTATCACTATCAACACCAGTATTCCACAATCTTGTGTTTTCCTCTGACACAGGATCTTTTTGACTTAATGTTGTTAATGAGTTTTCAATATACCAACCACCTTTGTCTTGGAAGGCATGAGACCACACACGTTGCCATGGCAGTTCTTCTCCCTCAATAGCAGGTAAAAATCTAATAACAGCATAGCCATTACCAGTTTTATCTAGTTCTGGTTTCCAGAACCTGTCATCTTGGTATTTGTTTTTGTTTGATTGATCCTCAGGATTGAGGTTTGTTTCAAGAGCTTTAGTTAGTTTGTCAAAGCCACTTGATGATGATTTTAATGATTCAAAATCCATATTATTTTTCTCCTATATTATTTGTATATTGTATTTGTGTTACCTGTATATTCGGTATCATTATTATTTATACAACTTTCCATGAGCTCTACCAGGTTTATTTAATCTGTCTTCGCCTTTAGGCCAACGCATTTCAATTTCTAAAATAGAACCATCGGTCATCGCTACTGAAAAATTGTGTCCGTTATCTACACTTTGATCCCAATATCTGATATAATTGTTTATCTTGATAACTTGTTTATTTGGTTTTTGTTTTATTTTCCTTTTGATACTCATAGGCTCTAATATACCATATAAACACTAATTTGTCAATGCTCCTACGATGTTAACGTTTCCATAGTAGGATAGTCAATATAGAAGACGTTTTTACAGCCTTCCCACTCTTTTATCTTACTATTGACATGGTCGCTACCATCATCAGCCCTTGGATTGACTTTATAGAAAGTCACCGATGGATTGTCTTTTATCAGTTTAGTCAACTGACCTATCCAGTTTGTCGGTGGTACTTGTTGTTGTTCTTTTAGACCATAGTATTTGGTATCTTTGTATAAATTATTAATCTTGTCTGTATTACTTCCTAGATCATGGCCAATCAAATAGACCTCTAAACTAATCGTCTCATCTGGATTATCTGCCTTTGGTTGTGTCTCGTTTAATATCGCCAAGGCAGCCGCTGTAGTACCAGAAGACCAGCCCCAATCTCTAGGTTTCATTACATCGTCAAGTGATTGTTCTTTACTATTGATAGTACACCAACTTACATCAATGGCAGTATGATTTACATTTTTAGATTCAATACTTTTATTCTGTTTTAATACCTTAACTGCACCAGATATATTTGACCCATGCATTACAAACTCTTGACAATCGCCACGTTCATTTTCATTAATTAGTTTTTCTTCTTTAACTATCTTCATTTCATCGGCAGTTATACCTGCACCTGCATTTATCATAGACTCATATAACATACCAGGCAATCTTGTCCAGTTTCTAAAATAAGTTTCGTTCTCTTGACAATAACCACTATTGTAAACTTCATGTGATATAGCCTGATCAACACAAACTAAAACATCTGGTGTAAAATCTCTATACAAAGCATTACAACCGTATATACGGCCTTTGCCTTTCAATTTAGATAGATCATACCCTTTACGACTTTCGCCGTTTGCTACTACAAATACTTTAGACATAAGTTCTTAAAATACCTGTTAATAATACTATTGCTAATCCTGAATTTAAAACCATCAATGCACGGTCATGCCATAATATACCTACCCATAACCAACCAAGTGTACCTGCTAAACTAAAATATAAATCAAACATATGAAACTGGCCACCACTGGCTCTGAAACATACTGCTGATAATATTAAGATACATGATAACCATTTTAGATACCAAGAAAAGTCATGTAAAGGTGTAACCTTTGTTAATGTCTTCTCTGGTACTTTAATTTTAGATTCTGTCTCTTTTGATTTCATTACTTTTATTTTCTTTTTAAGATTTTCAATTGTCTTCATATCTTCCCACATTCCGTTGTTCGTCATTTTCTTTCTGTTTATTAATAACATACCAGGTACAAAGAGCTCCTATTAATATTGCAATTATACCCATAAGCAACATGCCAAGTCCGTGTCCTAATGTCATTAAAGTCCTTTCTTCATTACGTTATATACTAGTTTTTTCCAATTATAGTGTTGATCATCTGTATTAACAACTATTACTTGACCTGTTTCCATATTCATAATAACTTGTTGACCACCAGCACCGTCCATTGCGAAGATAGTTTTATCTTCTAATCCTTTAACTGTTAAATGAAACTGACCACCATACTCTTTTGTATATTGAGCAACTGCTTTAGATTCCATCTTTTCACTTTTCTTAACTCTATTATCTAATAACATTCTTAAATAATCACCAATACAAGTATCAGAATTAAAATCTTTGACAATAGTATTTGCTATTCTCAAATAATCTTCAGCAGTAGCAAAGAAAGTATATCTACTTACACCATAATCTGCGTCTGCTTTTGACCAAGAAACTTTGTTAAAATGAACATCGTTTTTTACACCAACATGATCAGTAAAAATTTGTTCTAATAATTTTTCATAATTATCATAACCAACTTTATGAATTACATAGTTAATAGCAACGTGTGTTGACATTGCACTATAATTATATGGAGCATTTTCTTTCTTTTTACTTGTACCTTTAAACCATTGCATAGAGTAAGCAACAGTTTTACTATTGATATGTTTAGATTTATCATCTTTTACATAACCATCACTTTTAAATTTGTACTCACCAATCATTCTATGATCACCTGAAGTCATATTTAAAACTTGTAATAAGTTGTTATCTTCATAAACAGTATCATTGATAACAACCCAATCATTTAATTTTGTATTAAGATTAATACCATATTCACAAACAGCATGACCTGTCACATATGAAATTAAACTTTTACCAACAGAGTTAGACCGAAGAAGACCATTATTTTTTTCAACTTCTTGTGTCCAATTCTTTTTGTTTACTTTTATTTTACCATCTTCATAAACAATATAAGATATCAAACCTGTTTTCTCATTGTTTTTTAATTGTTTATCTGCAAGAGCAGTAGTATCATTTTCTACCAACTCTGTTTCTAATTTTTGATAATCTTTTGAACCAGGAGCTGAGAAAGATACACCATTAAATTTGTGACTTTGTGATTTATGATGAGCCTTAGCGATGTTAGATAAAGTTAACAGAATTAGTGTGTTAACTAGTATTGCTGTGATTAGTATTTTTTTCATAGTGTTTTCCCTTTCAAATATACGTATAATATATCAGAAAAACGTCAAAATGGCAAGTTATTTCTACCAGAACATTTAGCGAACAAACACGTCTTTTAACGTTAATTTAGTCTCGGTTTCGTTGAATTTTGCGAATTTTCTGTACTTTTTAAGTCTTTTTGATAGTACTGGCCATACAAATTTTTCGGTAATCTGTTTGTCCCATTGTTTTATGAAATTTAAATGGTAATCTAGAATCACCATTGATTGATGACTTATCTTTTTCTGAATATAAAGTCGTAGCAGGCGTGGATGCTGGCCATCGTTAGAGCCCAAGCCATCATCAAAACGAATAGACCTAGAAGTAAAATCATTGTTAACCAATAACATGTCATTTCTAAAGTGGTAAGTAATACCATCTTTATACTTTTTATAATTGAGATAAACTTGTTTTCCATCTTTTTGTAATAAGTTACCGACCCATTGTTTATCATTGTCTAAAAAATTTGAAACAAAAAAGTCTACTATCTCATATTTATCGTATTGTTTGCTTAACTTATGGAAGAAGTATCTATCGTTTCTTTTTGTAAATGTTTCTAGTTTACAGTTCACTTTACCACCGTAATCTATAAAATCATAGTCGGTGGTAAAATGAAGTTTTATTCCTAGATATGTTTTAAATACGTCAAATCCGTCATGCATTCTATACTGGTAGCGAGCCTTGTTTTGGTATGTTTAACATGTTTAAGTTCATCGCTTCAACTTTCAATTTTTCTTTTATCTGTTTATTAATAAATGAGTTTACTTTACCTGGATCTAAATCTTTTTCTTCACACAAATGTATGATGGCGTCCATGTAAGTTATTTTTTCTTTTTTAACTGTGTTTTCAATCTCTTGCGAGAAAGTTTTACTATTCATTTTTATCATTAATCTCCTAATTTTGTTCTATCAAAGGTGTGATATATGATACACGTTGATTCACCTGAAGGTATGTCTACCGTTGCAACACTCTGATTGTGTTCCTCGTTTTCATATGTTGTAATCATCATAACTGGCTCACCATCTGGTTTTGCACCGGCTCTTCCTAAACTAGCAGTTTCCATTTTAAAACCTTTGCTCGTAATAAATTTGTGTACATAATCTGGATGTCCACATAAGACAGGCATTTCACTTGGTGCTAGATTGAAGTTGTTTGTATAATCTTCCTCAGCCGTAGAGACACTGCTAAGTCCTAATAGGACTATTAAGGAATATATGAAGTTCATTATACTTTATCTTTATTGATTTCTTCATAATATTTATAAAAGTCCTGTATAGCCTTGCCTAACTTTTCTTCGTATGGTTTTCTTTCTTTGATGAAAGGCACCATAGTTCCGTCTTCGCCTGCGATCAAAATGACCAGCTGTTCTATCTTTGTACCATACAATTCTTCGTACATCATAGAATAGGCAGTAGTTTGTAAAAAGTAATTTTCAATCCAACTCTCTTGTCTTTCTTTGTTTGCTGTTTTGAAATCAATCACTGACAACTTACCATTGTATTCTGCAATACAATCAACCTGACCTGCAACAGTTAATTTTTTAGAATACATAATTGTCTCTAAACAATGTATGTTGTTGATCTGATCTACGTATGGTTTTAAAAGTCTGAATAGACCTAATGGTAATACTGATCTCTCACTTGGTGTTTCGCCTTTGAGATATTGTTCAACTAATGTGTGTGTAGCTTTACCACGTCTGGCCGCTCTACCCATTTCCCAATTAGCAACATCGTTACCAATACTGTCTCGCCATTTTTGAAGTTCTTTGGTCTTTTGTATACCAAGGACTGTTGTTATTGACGGATAGTTTCTACCATCTATTTCGTAAAATCTATGTCCGTCTATTTTCTTACCTTTAGTTTTTGGTAAGACGTTCTTATCTAGTTCTATAAATTTAAATTTACTCATAATAAGTTAATAATATACTAAAAGTACTATTTTGTCAAGCTTGAAACAGCCCATTCTCTTTCTTGACACCACCAACATGTACCACCACAGCCTGGATCAGGTACAATACATGAAGCTGTCATATCCAGTAGATCATTTATACCAAAATCTTGGTATGCCTGTACCATAAATCTCTTGTCTACTGTTTTATATGGTGCTAGATCATCTTCTTGTCTGTTTAATTCGTCCCAATATAGACCACCAGGTAATCTTACTATATCTCCTGGATGACCTTGTGTCTTCTTAAATGAGTTTTGTATATCTTTAGGAGGACCCATTGATATACCTTGCATAGTACAATCAACTATCTTTTCTTCTAACATAACTGAAAATGGTTTTACGTAAGTATGTTTTGACGGTGCTTTACCACCATCTGTATCAAATACAACTGACAATGGCCAATTTATCTTTACGTTAGGAAATTTACTTCTAATGTAATTGATTATTTTTGGTATCTGTATACCATCACCTGGTGCCCATAAGTCTAGGCCATTATATGGTTGAATTGTAATATTTAAATCTTCTTTGTCTATTGTGTTTGCTATCAAATAACATAACAAGGTACTGTCGCAACCACCTGACATGGCAACTGCAACAGTTTTGTCTCTAAACTTTTCTTTATCTTTAAAGATGTTTATCGCACCAAATTTATTTTTGTATTCCATAATATATCATGTTGACCTATACAATTGTAAATGGTCGTTTATTAATTCGCTAGAGTTTCTTAACTCGTCACGTTTTGCCTTTCAATTCGGATCGTATGACTCATAACAAGTTTTACCACTTTCATTTCTGTAAGCACGTAAAATTTGTTTTCTATTGTCTTCAGCCTTATAAGAGCAGTGAATCCACCCACTGTTAGGTTCATCTAAATTGTGGTATTCCAGAATCATTTGATCAAATTCTAAATTATCAGAAATCCACTTGCATAGTTCAGCATTGGACAATCCAAAGATTTCAAAATCGGCCGCCTCCGCTTTAGCATGTTGTGAATTTTTACTTGAGCCTATGGCTTCACACAACTCTACGGATCTGTACCCACTAGACACGGTAACTACCTTGCCATAATGGTCTCTTATTGGTTGTAATACTTTTTCACATAACAGTTTTAACTTGTTGATTTGATCTTCGTTAGGATTATTATTAATGCCTTTACGATCAGCTGTTTGTGAAGCTGTTAATTCTTTAAGACTAAAATTATTACTTAATTTCATTTTATCCTCTCGTTATTTTTAATACTTTTTCTATCTGTGCCTTAATAATAGGACCTCTGTTAGGCCAATGTATGTAAGGTTCAGTAGTTTTACTTAAATTATATAAAAAAGGCAATATTATTTTTTCAAGTTCTTTCATCTTTGCCTTTTGATCTTCATCTGATACTTCTTTTGTTATAGTATCCTTCTCTGCCACTATTTGCATTACCTCGTTCATCATAGATTTGATAGATGAAACATCTGCTTTTACTTTAGATATTTCTAAACTAGCATTCTCTATAGGTTTGGTATCTACAACAGGCACCTCTTGTTTAGGTGGTGCTGATACTGGTGTCATTCCCCAATCATCGGTTAGATCAAAACCTCTCATGTAATCTGGTATGTCTTTTGTCATTTCTTTTTTCTCCCTTGTGCTTGTCTTTTCAAGTGTTTCTTGACTACGTTTCTTGTTGCGATTTCTTTCGCTGATCTTTTACCATATCTATCGGCTAACGCACTTGTAGGGTGTGCTTCTGCAATCCGTGATAAGTTGTCTTTCCAACCACCATCGTTTTTCATATTAACACCCATTACGCCACCAGATATATTTATAGCCTGTGGTACTTGTGTAATATGCTTATTTTTAGACAGATATTTCTCCATTTCTGCAATGGTCATCATTTCTGTATATTCTTTTTTAGTTCTTTTATTTCTGAAAGTGTATATTGGCACTTGCTAATCCTATAATTCTTTGTATCAATTCGCCTAGACCATTTTGTCTCTGCATAGTTAATAATTCTTTGATACCTAATGGTATAAAATCATCAACTGTTAAATTGGCAATCTCTGTTGCTTGTTCGTTGTTTACTATATCAGTGACCACTTTAGCCGTACCTCTGGTTATATGAGCGTCACCATCTACTTTATATATCATTGTACCATCTTCTTGTTTACCACCAATTATCCATAATTTACTGGCACAACCATGTATTCTATTTTCCTCTGTCTTTACAATATCAGGTAAAGTTTCTACCTCTTTGGCCTTGTCTACCAAGTATTGTAACCTATCGTGGCCTTCTAACATTTTTAAATTGTCACCTGATTCTTTAATCTTTTCAATTATCATTTACCCTTAAAATACTTTTCTAACTTACCTGCTTCGTCTCTATGTTTGTTTTCTGGATCCATACTATCTTTCTTTTTATTAATAACTGGCCATTGTCTAGACCACTTATCGTTAAATGCAATCCACTTTTGTCCTTCTTCTTCCATGTCTGATAATATTGCTTCTTCAGGACACTCTGGTTCACATACACCACAATCAATACACTCATCAGGATTGATCACTAGCATGTTCTCTCCTTCATAAAAACAATCTACAGGACAAACCTCTACACAATCCGTGTGCTTACACATAATACACTTATCGTTTACCGAATAAGCCATTATAAATCTTTTAGTGTAGCAAGTTTATCTTTAGCGTCTGTAAGTTTAATTAGTTCTTTCTCGGCTGTCTCAACGTAATCTATATGCTCTGCAACACCAATTGGTTTTTCTAAAAACGTTTTTAAGTTTGCTTCAGATAAGGCTACGTCACCCTCTAATTTCTTAATTAATGCTTCTTTGATTGCCATTTTTTCTCCTTGTGTAATAACTATAAAATCCTTTGTCTTGAAAGTATTTAGCGATGTGGTCAGCAGGTACTTGGTCACTGACTATACAATCGTATAGACTTTCATACTCACTTTTTTTTATTTTTTCTTTTGTTTCTTTGTTCATTTAATATTCTACCATAATTAGGCCAACCAAATTTGTCTGGTGATTCATCTACATATCTCCAACGAATAACTCCTGTATCAGGATTTCTTTCGTATATTTTTTCTTTTGATCTAGCCATTAATCTTTCCCCTCAATACTAGTTCCTTTGAAAGGATCATTTTCTGTATCTCTTACAATCTCATCTTCCGTTAAGTCTTGTGGTAAACTATTGTCACCTTGTATTTCTAAATTAGCAAAAGGGTCTTCTACTGTAAGTGTAGCAACATTTTCGTATGTCACCTCTATGTCTGATAATCCTTCTCTTAAAATTTTTTCTTCTTCTAATGTATAAGGTCTTATTTGATTTACGTCCATTGCCATGTATCTATCTTCTCTTTCTTTTTTCTATTATATTTCTTTTTAGATTCTACAACTCTTGGTTTATATTTTGGTGTTCTTACATCTTTAGCTATAGGGTTTTTCTTTTTACCAAAAATTTCATTCCATCTTTTTTTATAATGTTCATCTGACGGTCTACTTCTACCATCAAATCTAAATGTAGTTTTATTTGTTGTTTTGCCTAATCTCGCCATCGTTTATTCCTCTTGTGTACCACTCTGGTATAACAGCAGGTGTTTTCCAGGTAGCAAATTCTCTTTTTTTCATAACATAATACTTTCTGTACGAGCCAATCACATCGCCAGGTATTTTGCATTCATCTGGCATAGCAGGTGTTGGATCAGTAGCAATCTTATTTATAGGGATATTTTTTGGTGGGTTTCGTAATACATCTTTCAGTTTACGAATAGTCATATGATCCTCTGTATGGTTGTATCTCAATTTAAATTGTTCATTAAGAGCAATCATATGTTTGTATAACCAAGCATAATGAAACGCATTTGACATTACCCATACTGTACTAGGGTGACCTGTATGACACGCCTTGTAAATGGTATTTTCTAGGTAAGGGTCTTCTAGTCGCCATCTTTTAATCTTACGGCCATTTTTAGAGTAATCTGTCCACTCTATACCGTCTAGTAATCTATGTGCTGTAGATAACATTTGAGCAGACTCAATAATCATCTTACATACATGTTTGTCACAACTCATTTCAGCTGACACAACTGGATCTTTGTCTAGATAAAATATATTCATATTACCTCATAAAATACGGACCAACTAGTATAGCGATTAAACATGCTGGCACTACAATTGATAATGGCCAGAAATCTAATAGTTCTTTCCACAATACCACTTTGTCCTGTTTCTTTTGTTTCATTACTTCCCTTTTAATCTCACGCATTAATTGATTGATAGGTTCGCCTTTCTGAAAGTTAGGAAAACCAAGGTCACTGCAAAGTTTAACTTGATTGTAAACTGCTTGTACCGTTTTCTTTTTTAACGTGACATTTATTGTTTTCATATTTATAATATACCACAAATATTGTAGTTTGGCAACCTAATGTAAATGTTTATTATATAAGTCAGTTCTATTATATTTCTTACATAATTTAACAAATACACCATGCCAATAGTTCTTAGCCCAATCTGTCTCAGCCATTTTATTAGCCTTAACTGCATTGCTAATTCGTTTTTCTATCTTATCTGTAGTGATTCGTTCTATATCGTTCAATGTTATCATAATGTATAGTATACCTCATTTTTTAGGGTTTGTCAAGCACTAATTACCTGCATTAGCACCTTGTGTTATTATTGTTCGGACTATTGTAAATCCAGGGTTATTCCAATCTACCTTTTTCTTACATTCTAGGTCGGTTACACAGGTTGTCTTCATGCAACCACTCAAAGTCACGAGCAATAATATTAAAATACTAATTCTTATCATCTAAATTCACAATTTGGTTTAACTTTAGTTTAATCTCATCTGGACTATCGCCAAAGTCTTTTACCACATTCTTATACTTCCTCAATTTCTTATTTCTTTTTTCTAATCTCTTTAATTTTGCCTCTAGGTTTACTTTCTTATTTGTAGCAGTCAATTGTCTTTTCATTCTCCACTGTCTCAATGATATATTAGCCGCTATCAATAACAATACAGCCAATGGGTCAAATACAAATATTAAAACCAGTATTACACCTCTAACTGCCTTGTCAAAATTATCTTTTGCGTTCTCACCATATATCAATTCTGCAATATACTTGATAGGACCTACCTCGGCCTCTATCTTATCTTGTTCTAATGATAGACTCGCCTTACTGTTTGTTAATTCTGCAATCTTATCACTAGCATTATTGATTGCATTATTTAATTGAGTTCTTTCTTCTTCTTGTTTAGCTCTTTCTTTTAGACCTCTAGTGACATATTCTTTGTCAATGTAAACCTCTAATGCCTTGTCTAGTAAAGATAATTGTTTTTCTGCTCTCTCTATAATTAATTGTTGTTGACCAATTTGTTTATCAAGTAGTTCTATTTTTATATTATTACCAGATGTAGGTTGTACTTGGTCAAGGTGTGCCTTTGATAAGAAACCAAAGATACCCATTGATGTTATAAAAATTAAAATTATAATGGCTGAAAACAAATATGTTTTTAATAGTCTAGGTATATCTGAGCGCCAATTGTGGTATAACCATGAGGCGGCTACTAACTTACCAACTTCTAATGCACTACCCATAGCAATAATAGGTACAACTGCACCACTGAATAGTGTTGCTAGACCTAAAATAGAATAGCCAGCAGCTATTACAGATATAGATATCGCACTTAAAAAAGTTAGTATGATTAGAAACATATTAGTGTTTGTAGTTTTCTCTGATTTTTTTGATTATAGATTTTACTTTCCAGAAATAGTCTTTATCACTGGCATATGCGTCAAGTGTTTCTACCAAATCTAAACTATCAACTCCTTCAGCTAGTTTTGCTCTGTAGTTTTCATATGCACTATGATTGCTTAAAGTGTTTATGTAATATAAAACACTATCACACTCATGTTGAAATACTTTAACTCCCCATTTCTTTGGGTTGTTTGAAGGCAACATATGTGGCTCTTTTAAATCATACGTTCTAATACCAAATAGATTTTTACCAACTCTGGCAAATCTACTATTTCCCCAGCCTGACTCTAGAGCCGCCTGTGCTAATAGTAAATCTTTATCTACTTTGTTAACTGTCTTTTCATAAAAGTATATGTATTCAACACACTGATTAACGTTGTCTATAAATTGTTGGTTGTTTGTATGTTCAAAATCTGGTTTAGTAGGCAGTGTAGCCTGTGCCTGAATTTTGTAATAATGTACCGTTGTAATACAGAATAATACTATTACTACGAACATCAAAGTTCTTGCTATAGTTTTTATTGTTTTCATAATTTCCTCGCAATATAATCATAACCACTCCACTCTTGTCCTTCTTCGTCTTTAAATGTAGGTAATTTCTGTTGAGATAAAGATAAACCCTCTTTCATCTTAGCCACTTTTGCAAATATAGTAGCCGCCTGTTTATCTGTAAAGTTATCGTATACATCTTTAGCCCAATTACCAGTATAATATACTCTTGATGTACCTGGTAAGTTTGATGGCTTCTTTAGTTCTTGTAGTTGTATCAATGCCTCACCTATTCTACCCTTTAGGTAAGGATCAAGTTCTTTCACTTTTCTTCTCATCACATTGCTCATTATAAGTCCAATCCTATTCTGTTTAATTTATTTCGGTAACTATAAAATAAGGCGTTATGGTTACCAGTATCGCCTTGGTTGGCCATCTGATATAGATGTACCATTTCATGTGCTAACGTGTTAGCAAATTCTTGTTTGTCGTCATAGTACGGTAACATATGTAGCTCGTACTCTCTTGTGCCACGTCTTTCCCAATCATAAGTTATAACTTGACCTAAAGTTGCATTTCTCATTTGTTTAATATAAACTTTATTAAACGGTGACAATTTGTTATCAAATACTAGTTCGTTTATCATAGCAAAATATTTTTTTATATCAATATATCTAGTTTTGTATTTTCGTTTAGATGATTTTTGGGTTAGGTCAGCAGTTAATAGCTTCTTGGTCTTTGTATATTTTTTTGATCTCTTTAACAATTCTACGGTCTCCTAATTTAAAGTTTATCATTATATACAATCTTTATCAAGCGCTTTAGTGTCTTCCAACAGTTTACATTTATATTCGTGGTCTGCCTTCAATCTCAACTCTGTCATTACAGAATCAAGTATGTATGGTAAATGTTTTTCTAAAATAGAAACCATTTCCAAAGCGTAAAGGTGTCCAAGTCTTGACATTTCACTCTCTAGTATAGACTTGTGATCAATCTCACTATTCTTTATTGTCTCTGTTATAACATGGCCAATAACAGCCTCATTATAATCATCTGCTTTAACTGAATTAGCAAAGGCATTTAAACCCAGCCATAATACAGCTAAAATCAATATCATTTTTTTCATAATATATACCTCTTTCTCTTTAATATATTTAGGATATACCATTCGTATACTAAAGTCAAGCAGAAAATAAATTTAAAAGTGTTGATTTATAAGGGTTTTTTAAGGGTACGGTGTGTCGCACCCTTAAAAATGTGAGGTTTTAAGACAGTAATTCTTTAAGAATCGACTTACCTGTCTGTTTCATAAAGTTTGAATCCCAATTAAATGATTCTCTGACCATTTGACTAGTTAAACCTTTGTACATGTTGTTTAATTTTTTGTCTTTTATACCAATTAAAACGTCTGCGTCTTTTTCATGTAAAGATTCTAATAGACCTAAAAACATTTTTTCTTTTGCTAATCTATTTGTTTCTGGATCTGCACCTTTAATGAAACGCCATAGTTTCTTACTCGCATAAAAAAGACTTGTATGCTCTGTTCCAGCAGGAGCCTCATTACGTATAAAAGGTGGTGTTCCTTCTGGTAAATCAAACTCTATCTTTGGATCAAAAGCAGCTTTGAGCAACATTCTCATAGCATTGGTATCGTGTTTCTTTAATACCTCTATCTTCTTTGGTTTATCCTTTGCATTGTTTATCAGTGTAAAGATTTCGTGTACTGTAGGTTCCGTAGAGCCCATAGTTCTTGACGCCGATGCCAATGATGGATTTATTTTTGGTTGTTCAGCCATAATTTATTTCTCCATATATATGTTAAAAGTCATTAACTTGTTCAATCAATGTCTTCATCTTATTTTTCATAAAGTACGGTAACAGGAGCGACCTGTCTTTTACTTTATAATTCTTGAAAGTATTTATAATTCTATTTTCTATGTTTTCTGGTATCTGCGATAGGTCTATCAACTTCTTATTTCTCAAATAGTTCTTCTTAATCTCATCATCTAATTGTAAATTGGTTTCTACATTACCAAATTCAGCCATTCTTTTCTTATTGATAGGTCTTTGTCTTACACCTTGTTCTAAAAATATATCATCTTTACTTAATATATTAGGTACACCATCTGATCGGTCACCTTTTATAATCTGTTCATATAAAAATTGTTTAGGGTCATCCTGTTCACCAATGAAACCTTTTAAAATAGGACTAAACTGGTAAACATTACCATAATGATGTAATTGAATAAAGTCCTTGTCTCCTGATATGATAAGATATATCATGTCTTGTTGTTGTTTAATAAGTGTTGCAATAATATCATCTGCTTCAGCATTCTCTACATACATAACTTTGTATGGAAAGTTATCAACTAATTCTTTCTTAATGGTAGCCATGATATCAAAGATGTTATCCCAATCGGTATCTGAATCAACTCTACCTTTACGTCTACCATGTTTATAATGTGGAAATATTTGTCTACGCCAAGGATCGGCAGCGTCTGAGCATAGTACCATTTCACCATACTCGTCTCTAAACTTTAGATTAAAACCACGTAAAGAATTTAAAACCATTTGGCGCACCATTTCTAAATTAGGTTTAACGTCAGCCTTATTTCTGGTCTGCACCATCAAGTTTGAGATCAATACCTGGTTTAAATCTACTAATATCATAATGTGCCTTGTAATAAATTTAATACTACTGCAAGTATGGCTATAAAACCACCAACTGCGACTACACCACTAACTATCTTTTTCAATTGTTTATTCATATTCACTCCAGTGTTTTTCTTTAACAATTTTACCTTTTTCTTTTGCTCTTAATCTTCTCTTTAATACTTTTATTCTATACTTGATACCATCAATTGTGGTATACATCCAACCACAATCATGTGGTTCAACTTGTTTTTTAAACCACTTGTTTGTATCTTCTAACGTTTTAATTTGATTCTTTAATTGTGCTTTTGTGGCCATAAATCTCCGTTATTTGGTTGTAGTGGCGATTTCTCGCCACCACATAACTGTTTAGTTTTTATATGCGAAAGGTGTTCCATATAACTTGTTGATACCAGCAGCTATGATAGCTTTTGTAGGTGTACCAACTCTGTATGAAGTACCTTTGTTTGTTTTGTTGATATAGATCATATTACCTTGTGATCTTAATTTATCAACCATCGCTCTAGGCGATTTAAGGTCAAACTGATTTCTTAAAGTTTTCCAAGAAACGGCTTCACCTTTGTTCAAAAGATTTAATACCTTTTGAGTTTTTGATAGTGCTGGTCTACCTCTGCCAAACACTTTTTTAATAGATTTAAACATAGTTTAAGTCTCCTTTTTTATTGTTTTCTATTTTACAACCTGATAAGGCGATTACCGTAGTAATTCTGTTATTTGTCCAAGTCATCATCTGGTTCAAATATACCTGAACCTTTTGACAAGTCATCTAGTTCAGTTTTTAATTCTTTATTAAATGGTTTTGTAGGCGCTCTGTTTGCCTCAACTACCCTACTGTAATCTATAGTAGCCGTTCTATGACCATTTTTCATTTGTTTAACATCAACTATTTTATCAATCAAAGAGTGAGAAGTATGCCTCATACCAAAGTCTCTGTATATTAACCCTCTCATTGCGTCAACTACCATGGCCAAATCTTTTGTAAATGTTATCTTATCTGTTTTGATTGCCATGTCTAGGAAACTATTAATTAAATTCATTACAATATCATCAACTTGATGTTCAATGTATTGTTTTGTTTGTACTTTCTTTAATTGTTCATTAAGTTTATTCTGTACCTTTTGGTGTTCAGTTAAAGGTGTTTGTGTTGCATTATGCCTAACAATCTTGTTAGTAGGAAACTGTATGATGTTATCTTTATCATCCATTACTTAATGATTTCGCCTTTGAAATTTACTTTTCCTTCTTCAACAAAATGCTCTATCAACTGGTTATAACCACCAATTAACTTACCATCAATCTTTATTTGTGGCATTGACATTACTTTTTTACCAATGTCTTTTAACATGGCGTCAACTGACTCAAAAGATTCCATTTTCTTTTCTTCATATTGCAAGCCAAGGCCTTTCATCAAGGCCTTTGCCTTATCACAATACGTACAATTATTTTTACTATAAATTGTTATCTGCATTGTTATCCTTCATTAAGTTATCATAAGCCACATCAGCTTTTTTCTTAACGTTGTAAGAGTCCACTGCTTCTGCTATGGTAAAGTTATACATTTTATTGTATTCACCCATTGGTAATCTTAAACCAATCCATGCTCTGTAGTAGCCTTGTTTTGTTATCGTGACATCTTTAGCAAAGATTTCATAACCTCTAACAGGAGTGTCTTTGATTAAGTTTACAATTGTAGACTCAACCTCTGATACCGTTGTCTTGTTATGAGTTTTACCAAGCTCAGTAATAAACTGTTTACTTGATTTATTCATTTCGCCTTTGATTATGTCGGCCAACTCTGCTTTCGCAATCATCATTCCTTTTTCTATTGCTAGATTAAGGTCTGGAGATACGGCAGTACCAACTCCAAAGATACACATCTTATCTTTATCTTTACCAAAGATAGGCGTATCACACGCTTTACTTTCAGAGAAATCGGCCATGTACCATTTTGGTACTTGATTTAATACTTTACCTTTCTCTGACTTCATATTATAAGTAGCTGAACAATTAGCAACTAATAGTCCTGCTACTACAACTCCTACGAGTTTCATCGTTTTTGTCATCATATATTATTTACCTCACTTTTCATAGTATATACTAACTCGCCTAATTTGTCAAGTCCCATTTGTACGTAGTCCAAAAACTCACCAGCCGAGACACCAGTAATAATTACAAATAAAAGTGATAAAATGATTATATTTTTAATCATCGTTTTACCTTCCATTCACCGTCCTTGTTTAAACATGTCTTTCCGAACGATTTAAAGACATGGTTTTTTCTACTATAACGTCTACAATACTCTGGAGTATTGATATCTCTATAGTAGAATTGAGCAAACAGTTCCCAATAACTAGGACCGTCTACCGTTTTTCTACCATCAGCACATTCTAGTGTTTCTTCTTTATAGATGTTATCACCAACTTGCTTGATAGTAATTTTGACATAACAATATTGATCAGCGGCTTTTGTTGGTTCAATAGTCGTGATCTTATCATAATAAACTTTATCTTTCTGTTTTTCAACTCTTTCAATTTTCTCTAATACCTCAATTGTTTTATCAACTGTATCAGATACTTTAACCTCTTTTACTGGTACGGTATGACCAGATAAATCATCTGTCAATCCAGGCACCTCTGCTCTAGTATACTTTGTAATACAAATAGCAAATGTTAATGCTACAATAAAAAACAACCAATCTCTTCCTGTTCTCATTAAAATGTCCTCAATAAAGGTGTCATAATATTAGGGTCTGGAAACACCTTTTCATTTAATTTATGTACTGATATTGTCAAGTAGACCAACATAGCCAATATAGTTATCTGTATTATTCTATTCCAATTATTCATTGTTCAGTTTCTTTAATGTATCTTTTATTTCGTATAACTCGTCTTCTAAAGGTTTGCTAGATTTAAATTCTAGTTCTTCCTCTATTTCTTCTTTTCTTTTGTTAAGGTTCTCTACAACGTGATTATTATCCGGCATATGTCTCCTTGTCATTTGCGATTAGTTTACACTGCATTTGTACATCTGCAATAAGATTATCAACTTCGGCGTCTCTTTCTGGAGTTTTAGGATTATTGTATTTCAAGTTATATAATCTATCACTCACTTTCTTTATACCATCAATCTTCTTACAAAGGTCACTTACTTTATGTATCATGGTTTTTCTATCCACCTTCCATCAGGCATTTGACAGGCTGTACCAAATATTGTATTTCTGTTTACACCGCCTACACCTATCAACGGCCATCTATTAGTTATGTCCACTGTAGCGTCATAATCTTTACACTTAATATCTTCAACTAGATATGACTTTGTAATCTTAATTATACCAGAGTTACCTGTTTCTTGGTTGTACCAATTGGTATAAGAAGAACCACTTGGACTTGTATTTAAATGATCTACGAATACGGCGTTGTGTACATCGTAGTCTGAATTATACATAATTTCTGCACCAGCAAAAGCACCAACAACAGCACAACCAGCGATAGCATATGGGTCACTAACTCCCATTTCTACACACGCACCAGTGGTGGTTGTTGAACCTAAAACTGCGCCTACTTGTGATCTATTAGAGGCACAGTTTGTAAGTAATAAGCCAAGTACAATAATTAGTATAGTTCTCATTAGTCTTTCTTATTGAACATAGTCCAAGGCCACTTTGTTTTCGCCTCTGACCAAACTTTTGTTTGATACGCTTTTGTTTTATCAACTTCACCTGTTAACCAAGTACCAACTTTAGTCGGTAATTCAGCAACATTTGAAGCAAACTCTTGTGGAGTTATAGTCTTCGTCTCATCACTTTTAGCCATTGTCGCTGTCATTAATGCAACAATAGTCAACATCATTAACGTTCTCATACTTTACGTCCCATAGTTTTGAAATCGGATGAATCTACAACCTGGTATGTGCCTTTATTGTAACCGATTCCTATTGTTTTACCAGCAGGCAACTCAACTTTAGGAGCACTACGTTTAGTACAACTGCCTGAAATTCTGTCACTCGTAGGTAACGAGTTCATTGGTAAACCATTAATAGACAAAGTGTAATCAGGCATTTCTTTGGTACCATGATACATCTTTGGATTAAATGATTTATATCTTTCTTTAATTTTCTTCATCTTTGTTTAAGTTTGCTTCGTGTTCAGCAGTTTCTCTTGCTTTCTTTTCTGCATACGACATACCAAAAACTTTTTTGTAGAAATAGTCTCTAGGATTTGTTGATCTGTAGGCAATCTCTAAATTGGCAAAATTAATATCAACATTCTCGTAATAAGATGGATTAGTTTTCTTTAGTTCTTTATGGTCTACACAAAATTTGATTCTGTTAGTATAGTAATCATTTTCTGCGTCTTCTAGGTTAGTATATGTTGACAATGCAATATCTTTTTGTTTTGCAATATCAAACTCTTTGAATAAATTGTCTTTATCGTATCTAAATGACATAGTTTCCTTCCGTTAAGCGATTATACTATCATATATTATTGTAAATGGCAACCATACAAATTATTCAGTATCCGTTGCCCTTTTACCATGTTTCTTATAGTCATCACTGTTGAAATAAGCCTCAACAGCGTCAATATCGGTCTCATATTCTTTGATTTTTTTATCAATCAAATTCATTGCACCGATATTAGCACCAGCACCTAATAAACTCTTAATCTCTTTGAGATCATTAAGTGGTCTTTCCAAGTCATGCATTACTGACATTACTTAACCCTCTTTTTTGGGTAATTTGCATAACCATAACCTAGATGTTTAATAGCAATCTTCTTAACTATCCATCTTTCTCTAGTAGATAGATCACCTCTTTTCCATCCACAATCTTCGTATATCTTTTTGATTCTTTCAAGTCTTACTTTACTAGTAGCACTTGCTTTATCAAATTGTACTTTTTTCTTAGCTGACATTATTTGACACTCCTTTTCTGTGACGTTTTGTTATTAACATAGACTCTTACCAATCTGGATAAGTCTACTTCTTCCTCTTGGTTGGTTCTAGGGTTTTTAAATAAAACCTTGCAATCATTGACGTTCATAATTCCTGTTGCTCCATCCATTACAACAGCGTCATGTGTGTGTTTACGCCAATCGTGACTAGAATATCCTAATACATCTTCACTCATTATTTACCTCTTTGACTTTCTGCTTCTAAATTCAAAGCGACATCAACATCTGATTCTTCCTTTAGACTAATCTTTGTTAGTTGATGTGGTTCGTCTTCATCAGCCCATGTATCAATATGAATATCTTGAGCCTCAACAGCTTCTTCCAAAGTTTGATTGTAAGTATCGGTATCATATTTTACTTTACCAATAAATTTGGTTGTATCTGAATCTGTATAGTTGGCGTCTACCATATATGTTTCAACACCATCATTTGTATCAGTTATTTCTTTATTTACATTACTGTGTTTAAGGCCACCAAAATCTGTAAACTTTTGGTCTGCCTCTTCTTTTGTATTTGCTAATACATCTTGCTCTACCACAAGTGTATAGTATGTTTTCTTTCTGTATAGGTTTTTACCTACATCGTCTTTAAAATAAAAGACATCTGTTTCTACTTTAGACATAGTGTTATCCTCCTTTATAATTTATTCAGGCGACACTGGATCTGTCAGTGTTGCCATTTGTTCAAGTCTATTTTTAGGTTCGTCTTCAACGAAACTAATTTTACCTTTATCTTCACTACTCATCAATAAAACTATATAATGAATAGCTTTCAATAAATCTTTTCTGTTTTTACCGTCTTTTTTACCATATCTGCAAAGATACTTAATGGCATTAGCTTGGCAAAAATCTTTATCAATTCCTAATTGTCTCAACATATCTTGTACCTGGAAACCGTCTTCCGTTGTACTGTAGTGTTGACCATATGTACTTTTAATATATTCTTTTATCTCATCACAAATCAAATCTTCACCGTATTTCATTAGCTTGCCTCTCTATTTAAATTTTTGTATGTGTATTTTTCTGTTAGTTTTGGATTATAATCTTTTTTGAAGAATTGTCTACCATTCCACAATTGACCATAATCATTAAATAATGAGTTATCTGTTCCAACGGTCTCTGTACCAAATACATCTTCGTAAGTTGTATAATAGTCATCGCCATGTATAATCTTAACTGTAGTATTTCCTACAAAATTACTAGCCGTCTCATTAAAATTCTTATCACAATATTTTCTAATCTTTTCTTTAAAATTCTTAGCAGTTTTTAAATGCTTCATATCTACATTTCTGAATACTGTATTATAGATGTAAAAAAATTCATCATATCTATCATCTGAATCTTGGTATTCTCTACCGTAAACTATATTAAATGTTTTACTTTTATCCATTAGGCTTCAACCTTATCGTAAAATGTATCTTCAATGCATTCTTCAACATTGTGTTCATCAATACCAGTTAATTCTAAATTATCAACTTCCATAATTTCTTTAACAGCAGTATCTTTATTGATTAAGTTGTTTTTGTAGTTTAAGATAATCTTATCTACTTTTTTCTCTGCTGTATCTTCAGCCCATTGTTTTACTTTTGACATAGTGTATCTCCTTTTTTGTTTATATTATAAATCCTATCACAAAAAGATGTATTTGGCAACAAGTTATTTGTACAAATTGTTGTTTTTAATATCTTTTTTGTTTTCATATCATTATCCTATCAGACCTGGCCTAGAAAGCAAGCGTTTATTTTCGTTGATTTTACTTAATTTTTTGACGTATTTGTTCTGGTTTTGTTCTATTTCCAGTTATCAATGATATATTTTTCTCTTGATTCGTGTGGATTAGGGTTACCATGAAATACTGCAATCTTACCAGGCATTCTCTCGTAATTAGGATTGTATATCCTAGGTTGTTTTCTATCAGACCACTTATATGAAAAAGTCCACTCGTCTGGTATAATCTTCAAATGTGGTGAGTCTTTCATAAAATGGCTAATAATTTCTTGATCACCATGATTTCTTAACATATTATTTTCATCGTTCTTAAATGATGTCCATATATGACTAGCTGTGACATTGTTGAATTTCATTACACTTGAATTGTATACACTACTAGGTTTAAAATCGTTGATGATACCAAAGGTATTGGCACTGCCAAACGTTGCCAACTCGTCCAAGTTTTCTAGTATTACTACGTCTAGGTCTAGGTAAAGATTATTACCTTTAAGGTCGGCTTCATTACTAAACAATGTAAGTTTATTAAACCAGCCTTCGTATTGGTCAAATGGTAAACCTTTTGTGATAATACCATCGGAAAAACTCAGCGAAGGGTGGTTCGTGTAGCAAATAAATTGATGTGGTACGGTAAGGTTCCTTTTTACCATACTGTATAGTTTATTTACATAATCAATACTATACTTATTTCCCCAATATAAACAAACTACGTTAACCAGTTCCATATTGCTCTCAATGCTATAATCAAATACATTAACTCCATTAATGCTCTAGGTATATCTTTATCTTTCCAACCCATATAAATCCAGATACTACAACTTGATATTGCAATTGACCAACCTAACCATTGTGTGTCAGGATTAGCATTGCTAAGTACCCATGCACCAACCATGGCCAATATAAAACCTAACCATCGCCAGCCATCAATTTTCTTGTAGTATCTTATTTTCATGTAATCTTTTTAAAAACTCCTCTGCCAATAGTTCATGGCCTAATCTATTAGGGTGTACATCTATCTCTGATACCTTATGTTTTTGTTGCATACAATCAGATAATACAAATGATTTTTCACCCCAATACTTATCATTTACAACATCACAAGGCCAACCTAAAAAACGTTTGTTTATTAATTCATTATAACCTGTGCTTTTAATTAGATCAAAAAGTTCTTTTTCAATCTCAATTGGATTTTTATCTTTTTCTTTAAAATGTACCCATGCTCTCCATAATGATATCATTTGAAAGTGACAGTATGGTAGTTGAAGTTGTTTACATAAATTTTGATATGCATATTGTAATCTTATTGACTTCAACACGTGATAATGCATATCGCCTTTTTCATCAAAGTTTTCATTAGTCCATAAATCTTTTTTTAATTTTCTTTTAACAGGTTTATATTCAGACCAATCACGTCTATGACCTTGTGACCAGGCAGCCACAACTAAACCAATCTCACCTTTTGGAAATTCATAATGTCTATCCATTAAATGCATTTTTGACACAAACGTAGGTGTTTGATCTTCAGGTGTTGTGACATAATCAGATATACTACTATAAATTCTTTCGTTACCTGACCCACTCATTCCTAAATTAACACACGTCATATTTAATTCATCAGCAACTATATCACACCATTTAGGCCAATCACATATCATATCTGGATGTGAAGAGCTGTGAAATTGTGGATCTGTAAAACTACAACCACTGACTAATAATATTTTTTTCATACTGTAAATAATTTATCCGATTGTTTACTTAATACTTCCCATGCTGTACCATTTTCTATCTCTGCAAGATTGAATTGGTTGTTTGCTAAAAATTTCAACCATTGTGTTACCTTATTACGTGTAGGTTTTAATGGGTCGTTTACAAATTCTATATATCTTGATGATACTGGCCATGCAACGTTTCTAGTATCTGTTATGATTGGTATACCTGTTAGTACAGAGTCAACTGCTGATAAACTCATATTAGTAATTAAACAATGAGCACCATCTAAATCTTCGGTTATATCTTTTCCCCACCACTCATTTCCTGGTCTAGGTTTATTTCTAACTCGTATGTCTCTATTTGTTAACTTTGTAAGTTTGTTCATAACACTAGCAACCCACCTACCTTGTGATAGATTATTATGTCTACGTGTCACTGTTTCACTTGAAGGACATATTAGTATGTGGTCTCCTTCTCCCAAGTTCCAACCATCAAAGGTACATCTAATACCTTTTTCATCTAGTTGTTTTAATCTTTCTTCTCCACCTTGTATACTACCACTTATTGTGTGTATATTACCTTTTACAATTCTAAAATATGTTTTATCGTAATCATGTATTTTAGGTTCAGGATATCTGGTAATTTGTTCAGTAAGATAACCTACATCTACATAATACCAATCTGTTTTATCTTCTTCTAATTGTGTAATTTTGTTTATGTTTTGTTCGGCTAGTCCCCAAAAAAAGTGTTTGTCTTTATCATCTTTAGGAAAACCTTTCTCAATAGCAGGCCAAATCTGGTGAGATAAACAATCCACTTTTTGCATAGCGTGGCAATAAATCATAATAACCTTTTGTGTACCTTTCCAGAGTTTATCTCTGACATTTTCCATTGTGTATAGGCTGTATCATACAACCATTGTGTTCTACTCTTTTCTGGCATTACACTTTCTTTTAGTACATCTAAATTATGAAAGGCAACTGGCCAAGCATGTGAAGTTTTAGATAATGCAATAGTAGGTATACCCTCACAAACTGTTTCTACCAATGCATTACTAGAATATGATATTGCAACTCTAGCATGATCTAAATCTTTGTATAAATCTGTACTAGATGATTTATTAAATCCTGTACCAACATTTTTACTAAAAATAATATTGTTTCTTACTTTTAGTTTTAGTAGTTCTCTTAAATTAAATCTCAAAGGAAATCTAGGGTGTAATCTGACCATAATATCTTCGGCAGTATACTCTGAAATTTTTAGTATAGTATTTTTCACCCAATCAGTGTAGTCACTAGTTCTACTTACTAGATCATTTAAACTGGTGTCCATAGGATTTTGTAATAGTAATAAAATGTAGTCACCATTTTTCTTCCATGGTTTTATTTCTATGTTTTGATCTCTCTGTATCTGTAACCATCTATCAGATTTACAGTTCTTGTTATTAAAGAAACCATTGTTGTAAGTATAACAACCTCTACCTACTCTGTAATAATAATCTTCTTTATCTATATCTAAATTCTGTCTAAATGTGGCTTGTTCTACAACTAGTGTAGGTTTCTTTTGTTCCAATATATGTCTATACATATCAGCATATATTATCTTCATTCTACCTAATATGTTTGATTGAATATAGGCTCTAGCAGTTTTAATATATTGATTTCTGTCTTTCCATGATATTAATTTAAAGTCTTCATGTGTAGGGAAAACAAAACCAGCCTTCGTGTTAAATGCACCTGATATACCTACAATCATAAACCTACCTGTGTTGTCTGTTTATGCATTTCAAGCCATTCATCTGCATAGTCTTGATTTTCGTAATCTTTATACCAAGGTCCACCTAATGTAAAGTGTACGTTCTTAGCATACTCATAATATTCATACTCGCCTACCAACCAGTTCCACTCTAGTGGTAAATCGCCTATCATATGTTCTCTTTCTAGCCATTTGAATTGATGTAGTTCTAAACCACTAGCCTTGTTAACATATTCAGGTGTTAGTGTTGTACATTGTGAATTGTGAAATAACATTACACTAGACCAGTTCTTTTTAGGAAAGGCCTGGTTTTTTGCACCTCTAAATTTTACATCTTGTTTTGGTACATAATCATGTTTACAACACATAACAGAATATTTAAAACTAGCATGATTATATAAATTGTATATATCGTCTCTAACAAACATATCACAATCCATATAGATTGACCAACCTTTATAGTTTGATAAGTATGGTACTAAAAATCTGGAAAATGCAAAGTCTGTAGATTGATTTGTTTCTTTTGATCTTTTAAATTGTGGTAAGTTATTTAATGCTAATGGTGTTATTGCAACAGGACCACTTGCGTGTGATCTTATACTCTCAGCAAGTACATGATAAGCTGCTGGTTCACCATAATCATAACCTATAAAAACATTTATCATAGTTGTAAATTTTCTTTACTTCTACCTTTTATTTTTCTGTCACCTTTTGTATGATCCATTACAGTACCTAATATTGATCTTGCTTGTACATGGCCTAATCTACCATCACCAATGTTATAGTTTTCAATATTGTATTCTCTTTCCATTCTATTTCTTACTATATCAAATATAAATGAATCATGTTGTTGGTCTTCTTTAAATAATAAATCTTCATCATACATCTTTCTCATTTCAGAAGCAAATTGTTTTATAAAAGCATGTCTCATATTAAAGTATAGAAAACCACACTCTGTATATGTTGGTCTATGTAAATGAGTTATCATCTTGTCTTCTCTATGTAAATGTTTTTTAACCCATTTCTCGTCTATCTTTTTATGAAATACGGTGTCGGCGTCTATAAACATGAGACCATCGTAATCTTTTGTTTCTAATATTGATTGTGTATATGCATAAACTTTGTATGCAAATCGGCAGGCGTCATATAAAAAGCCTCTTGGTATGTCTACATGATTTCTATTAATAAACTCTTTGAGTTCAGGTATTCTATCAAACATATCATCATCTTCATTGTATATCTCTAATTCAAATGGCCAATTATATGTCTTTTGAAATCTATGTGCGTATTTTTTAAATAGATTATTGTTCCATGTACTAACGACTTTGATTTTCATATCCAACCTTTTGTATAAAATAACTATCAACTATATCTGATAATGGATTACCAACTTTATCAGTATCTAATATTTTTTTTAAATCAATCTTCGTTTCTTTTAGAAAGGCCTCGTACATCATGTCTTTGTCTGCGTTACCCTTTCCCGTTGCGCCTTTCTTAACAACGCTCGGTACAACGATATTGTAATTAATATTTTTTTGAAGAAACCTAAATTTGAGTATCCCACAATTCTCAGCAATTTGAAAAAGACCTTGACCTTTAGAACCAAACGAGTAGCCCTCAATATAGATGTCATAAACAGGTTGTTCAAAGAGTGGATTTGTATAGAGTATATCCATAACAAAGTCGCTGATGTTTTTAAATCGTTCAATCGGGTCTGTCCATTCTTTGTGTTCATAACCAATAATGTTCTCACTTTGTTTACCAACCCATTTCTTTTTAGTTGTTAAATAATAAAACTTCAAAGTACCATCATCAATACAGATGGCTGGGCTTGTTAAACTGTAATCAATGCCAACTTTCGTGGTCGGCTTCGTCTGGTATTTCTGACTCATAGTCTTCTCCTTCAACTTCATATCCACAGAAAGGACAAGTAAGAGGATCTAAATCACTTTTATCCTCGTCCCATTCTATAGTATATTTAGTCTGACAATTAGAGCAGTACTTTTGAGCTTTATCCATTACAGTTTGAATTTTTTAAATGAACCTTTTTTAACGTCTTGTTTTATACCACCAACTACATAAGATTCTATTTCAGTTTCTTGTGGAGCATTTTGAGCTGATCTACTGTTTAACCAGTGTTCTACCCATGGTAGTGGATTTGATTTTTGATCATAAGCAGGTGCTAACCCGATGGCTTTCATACGTCTATTCGCCATGTATTCTACAAATTGGTGTAATAGTTTTTCTGATAGACCTATCATACTACCTTTTGAAAATAAGTATGTTGCCCAACGTTTCTCATCATTAACGGCGTCATCATACATTTTGTAAACATCTTTCTCACAATCTTTAATAACTTTTAACATTTCTTTATCGTTCTCGTAATCTCTCCAGTTATTAATAATTCTTTGTGACATCGCCAAGTGTTGGCTTTCGTCTCTTGCTATGAAAGATATAATCTTAGCAGAGCCTTCTAACTTTTTCAATTCACCAAAAGCAAATGAACATGCAAAAGAAACATAAAATCTTAAACCCTCTAGTATGTTTACAGATACCATAGCAAGGTATAATTTTTTCTTTAGTTCATACATATCAACTTTGTTTGGTGTTAAGTGCCATTTGTGACCCATTTCAATTAAATCATCATAAGTTTTTGTGACATGAGCTGCTCGTTCTTCTATCTTCTTGTCCTCTAAAATCATATCAAATACATCTGCTGGGTCTGAATATAAGTTTTTGATGATGTAAGTATATGATCGGCTGTGTATTGTTTCCATAAAATCCCATGCAACAATAGCGCCTTCTAATTCTGGTAATGATACTAATGGTAAAAATGATAGTAAAGGTCCTCTGCCTTGTACACTATCTAACATTGTTTGATATTTTAAATTAGATGTAAAGATAAACTTTTGGCCTTCAGACAGTTCTAGATAATCGTTTCTATCTTTCTGTAAAGATATTTCTTCAGGTCTCCAAAAGAAACCTAATTGTTGCTGTGTCAGTTTATCAAAGATCGGATATTTCATATCATCATATCTTTGTACTGACAAATCTGGTCCTAAAAACATTTGTTGTTTAGTAGGATCTATACCTTTGGTTTTGTTAAATACTGTTTTGCTCATTTTCGTTATTTATCTTTTTATATTGTGCAACTATCACAATTCTCCTGATCTTCTAAAGGTTCTTCAGGTGTGATAGGTGTATCATAATCTATAGAGTGTTTAGGCTCTTCAATGTCTTCTTTACCATCGTAAGTATTTTGATAATAAGATGTCTTCCAACCCAATCTATAAGTTGTTAACAAGTCTTGTGCCATTACTGACACAGGTACCTGGTTGTCTTCATAATTTCCTGGATTATATGACCAATTACCACTAATTGCTTGGTCAAAATACTTTTGCATTACTGCAACTATATTTATATATCCCTCATTTGAAGGCATATCCCATAATAAAGTATAATAATTTTTAAGTTTATTATATTCAGGTACTATTTGTTTCAATGTGCCTTTCTTACTTTTCTTAACTGATAAGTGGTCTCTAGGTGGTTCAATGCCGTTTGTAGCATTTGATACCACACTAGAGGACTCGGAAGGCATTTGGGCTGATAGAGTACTATGTCGTAGCCCAAATTCTTTAATATCTTTTCTTAAATCTTCCCATTTCATAGATAACTTACGATTAACTAATTCGTCAACTTCTTTTTTGTAAGTATCTATTGGTAATATTCCGTCTGCGTATTTTGTTCTATGAAATAAATCACACTGACCTTTTTCTTTTGCAATTTCATTACTTGCTTTTAATAGATAATATTGGAAAGCTTCTGTTAATTTATCTACTTCTTTCCATGCCTGTTTGTGATCATATTTAAAACCTGCTTTTGCTAGATAGTGTGCAAGGCCAATATAACCTATACCTAAACTACGTCTTGCTTTTGTAGATAGTTCAGCCGCCTTTACAGGATACTGTTGATGATCTATGATTTCTTCTAAAGCTCTTACTGTTAAATCGCATAGTTCTTCCAGTTCATCCAGATAGTTAATTTTACCTACGTTGATTGCTGATAGAATACACAATGCAATCTCACCTGGACCGTCTATATGTTGTATAGGAGTGGTAGGGAGAGTGATCTCTTGACATAGATTACTCATAAGTACCGTGTCTTTAAAACTAGAGTGTGTATTACAGTGGTCAATATTCATTATGTAAATACGACCTGTTTCCGCTCTTTCTTTTAATATATCAAAAAACAATTCTTGTGCGTCTATCTTCTTTTTATTAACACTTGTTTTTCTTTCTGCTCGTAAATATAGTTCGTCAAATTCTGGTGTTCCCCAAGCTTCATATAATTCAGGTACTTCGTGAGGAGAGAACAATGTTATTTCTTCTTCATTAATAAATCTTTCATAAAATAGTTTAGATAATTGTATAGAGTAATCTAATTTTCTAACTCTGTTATCCTCGGTACCTTTATTGTTTTTTAAAACAATAATATCTTCTATCTCTTGGTGCCAAATAGGGAAGTGTACAGTTGCTGAACCTCCTCTAACACCGTTTTGAGTGCAACACTTGACAGTTGCTTCAAACTTTTTAAGGAAAGGTATAACACCTGTGTGTTGGACTTCTCCTCCTCTAATTCTGCTGTTAATTCCTCTAATTCTACCTGCGTTGATACCGATACCTGCTCTTTGAGCAACATAGTTTCCAACAGCCATATCACTAGAGAAGATACTAGGTAAAGTGTCGTCTGTATCAACAAGTACACAACTAGCGTACTGCTTAATAGGAGTCCTAACGCCAGCCATAACAGGAGTTGGAATATTAATTTTAAAATTGGATATTGCGTCATAGTATTTTTTAACATAACTCATCCTTTTGTTTTTTGGATACTTGGCAAATAATGTGGCTGCTATCATCATGTACATAAATTGAGGTGTTTCAAAAACTTCACCACTTGATCTGTCTTGTACCAGATATTTGTCTATTACTTGTCTTAAGCCGGCGTATGTAAAATTATTATCTCTTTCGTGTGTGATCCAGTTTTGCATTCTACTGAAATCTTTTTTATCATATAACTTCAATATGTCAGGATCATATACTCCTTGTTTAACACATTTCTCTACGTGATCATAAATGTGTGGGTGATCCCATAATCTACCTATAACTTGTTTTCTTAAACTAAACAATAATAATCTAGCAGCTACGTATTGATAATTTGGTGCCTCTAAAGAAATCAAATCTGAAGCTGACTTAATTAAAATTTGTTGAATATCATCTGTTGTTATACCATCGTAAAACTGGAGACCACTACTCATTTCTACTTGTGAAGCTGATACGCCTTTTATATCTTCACAGGCAAACTCTACCATTTCATGTATCTTTTCAATGTTAAGTGGTTCTAACCCTCTTGTTCCTCTTTTTACTACTTTTATATTTCCGTTATCTGTCATGTTATCTTTTTCCAATGGTTTAGTTTTGTCAAAGCACTTAACTTTGAATATGTATTGTCTTTAATTATATTATGTATTTTTTCTTTTGTCAAGCCACCCATAATCATATCGTTGATATCTTTATAATGTATGTCTTCAGGCCAAATAACAATATTGTAGTCATTTTCTATAACCTTATACATTCTGTTTATGATTTCTTTGTTTCTTGGCTCGTTGTCAAATATATATGTAATCTCATCACTAGACATTTTATTTTTTAACTGCAAATCCGCACCAGCAGCTGCGATACAATTGCCAATAAACATGGAGTCTATAGGACCCTCTACTATATATAAACTTTCTTGAAAATTTATACGATCTAATCCAAAAACTTTTTGTTTGTTTTCGTTTAGTTTAATAGTCAGGTATTTAGGAATTTCTTTTCCTAATGATCTTCCTTGAAAAGCAAATAACTCTCCAGTTGTATCATAAAAAGGAATAATTAATCTGCCATGATCATTTTGAGTTTTGTATGTATTAGGTTTAACTTTGTTAACTAATTTTTCAAACTCATCTGTATAATATAACTTATCAAAAAATTCTTCAGGTATTTTTCTGTTGATAACATATTGTTTTGCAACATGACTATCTTCTAATTCTTTTATACTTTTTATGCCTTCTAGAATATTAATTTTGAAAACAGGTTTATCAAATTTAAAATTAGGTTTAGGTGTAGATGGTGCTGACCCTTTATATCTTTCTAGTAAATATTCTGTATAGATTTTAGGATCTATAAACTTTAGAAAGTTTGCAAAGTTTTGGCCTTGACCACAATTGTGGCATTTAAAGAACATATCATTTTTAACTCTGTAAAAATATGCTCTGGCCTTACTCTTTGATTTTTTAGAATCACCACAATGAGGACAACGAAAGTTAAACAGATAGTCTGTTTTCTGTTTAAACTGTTGCAACCTACCCGATAGTTGATTGATAAACTTTAGATCAATATAAGACGACATAGTAAAGATTACTATACACCAAATGTCTTAATTTGTCAAGCTTATTTGAAAAGAGAGAACAGTGGTAACATACCCTTTTTGGATATCATTAAAACCGTTATAAATTCTACTGCTATAAAGGCACCAATGATAATCCACTTGTACTTTTCTAACAATGATATTCTACCTCTAAACTCGGTTTTCAGCGACTGGATTTCTTCCTTAACCCTATTTTCAGACTGTTCTATATGTTCTTTTAGTTCTCTTTCTATAGTTCCTGTCTCTTCCGCTCTTATTCTTAATTTAGAAAATATCACTTCATCTATCTTTTCCTGGTGTTCTATCTTTTCTTCGTGTACAGCCAGCATAGATTTAATGTCAGCACCAACGTCTGTAAGTTTGTCAATGGCAGTATCTAATCTATTTTGAATATTACTTACCTGTTCAACATCTTTAGTTAGTCTTGCTAGTTCTATTTGAATTTCTTGTGTTTCTTTATCAGCCATATTAACCTATATTTATAATGGTTTCTTTCTTCTTTTCTGCGTTCAACTTATCTGTCACCGTCCATAATATACACCAACATATAGCTAGTAGTATAATCCTTTTTATCAGATAACCTCCTGGTTAAGTTTAAATAGTGTAGATTGAGACTAGGTTAGATTTACCTTTTACTTTTACCTGGTCTAATTTTTTGAAGTTGTATTTTTCTTTGATGTTTTTATAAGTGTCATATCCTATTATTATTGTAGCGTCATAATTTTTAGATACTCCTTCTAATCTACTCGCCAAATTAACGGCGTCACCTAAAACTGAATAATCAAATCTTTGTTTTGATCCCATATTACCAACTACGGCTTTACCAGAGTTGATACCTATACCAATGTTTAGTTTATTACCTGGACCAAAACCCTCACTATTATTTAGTTCTTTTAGTTTGTGAACCATCTCCACGGCAGACTTAACAGCCATCGTCCTATGGTTCGGAATATCAATAGGAGCGTTCCAAAACGCCATTATGCAATCACCCATGTACTTATCAATAGTACCACCATTTTTCATAATTATGTCTGTCATAGGTGTTAAAAATTTGTTTATAACTACTGTAAGTCCTTGTGGATCAGATTGATACTTTTCTGAAATGGGAGTGAAGCCTCTTATGTCACAAAATAAAAATGTTAACTCTCTTGTTTCGCCACCTAGTTTTAGAAGTTCAGGATTTTGTTGCAATCTTTTTACCATGGCAGGTGCTAAGTAGTGTTCAAATTGTTTTTTAATTTGTTGTTTTAATCTAAACTCTAAAATAAATCTTGTGAATACGGAATGAAATGCTACTATAGATAAAGTTAACATCGCCCAACTCATATCAACTAACATTAATTTATCTTCAAAAAGAAGTGATACAGTTACCCAACTAGCGCCATATGTACCTATCAACATAGTTATAATAAACAAATAAGGAAAAAATCTAACTACTAAAATCATTAAGGCAGATAATACAACTGCAACAGCCATTTCTATCAAAGGCATTATATCAGTTCTTATTATTTGTTCTCCTTGTAATACGGTATCTAAAGTAGAGGCCGTTAATTCATAGGCATATCTTTCACCTATTGGTGTTGCTATAATACCACCTAAACCCTCAGCACTCATACCTATGATTACAGTTTTACCTGCGAATTTACTAAAGTCATCTTCAGCCGCTGATATAGTTTCATACTCTTTGTTCCATCTTAACCATATTCTGGCATTTGCGTCTGTCTTAATTGTAGAAAAACCAGGAACCCTCATCGCTTGTACACCTGCTTGACCTGATTTAACTTGATAACTAGGAGCACCCATAGCAACTCTAATAACTTCTATCGCCATGGCAGGATATATGTCCTCACCTATTTTCATTAGTAAAGGTATTCTTCTTACAACACCATCTACTTCAGGTACAGTGTTTGATACACCTACACCACTTGCATTGTGAAAATCTTTTATAGGTCCTAACATACCTCCCCACTCAAATAAGTAAGGTAGAGGATCATTTACTTTTGCAACTCCTCTAGGCACACCATTTTTATTTGTTTGATTAGTACCGACTTGTGATATTACTATAGCATATGGCAATACACTTGTCAATGATTGATCACCACCTAGTCTGTCTGGTTCACTAAACAATATAGGTAATACTATTACACCAGCACCTTGATCTCTTAACTTAATTATGATATCTGTTATTACTTCTCTGTTCCAAGGCCATTGACCATATTTTTCTATTGCCTTTTCATCTATGGTTACGACACCTATATTTTCTGATAGTTCTTTTGTTTCTGATTGTAATAATAGATCAAATGTTTTTAATCTTAATATCTCTTTTACTTGTGGTTCTTTTAGACCTATAAACGTTAAAACGAATAAGGTTATAAATGCAACTGTCCAGTGAGTTAAAAATTTCATAGTTCATTTATAAGTTGATTAAATGCTTCTTCGCCTAATATGTTATATAACAATACTCCTAAGAATATAAACCATAATAACCAAAACACATAGTAACCTAACTTTGTCCAACCTAAGCCTAATACTTTGTATACTTTTTTCATAGGCAAATACTTTTCAAATAACGTAGTAATATCCCATACAAATTTAAGCATGAAAAGCCACATTAATGCTCTAAAGTATTTGTTCTTTATATCAGACACTTTAAAATTTGCCTGTGCTTCTTTTACTTTTTTATTGTGTGCTTTATATCTTTCCCAAAGTTTTTTCATGGTTCTATTTAGTTTTGTGTGACCGTCACCGAACAACCATTAGAGTTTGAACAATAACCTGTTA
>Ga0213860_10000058_pt1 | contig 41988 bp, 40 predicted proteins | sample PICome_3_FD_160118 | JGI IMG/M metagenome (GOLD analysis project Ga0213860, IMG submission 160118) | Coastal seawater microbial communities near Pivers Island, North Carolina, United States - PICO550 | ecosystem: Environmental > Aquatic > Marine > Coastal | place: USA: North Carolina...
TAAAGGGAAGAAATAAAATCTTCTACCAGTTGTTCTAAGTATAGCTTTGTATTCTCTAAGGCATCATCTAAACTATTAGCCTTATCCATTATGGTGCTGCTATAATTAATGCCCATTTCACTAATTTCATTTGAGTCTAGGTCAGTACTACCACAAAAAGAAGCTACTTTGATTTTGTGTTTTTGTGCCAATTTAATAATACCGCTCATTGCTTTACCTGATAGCGTCTGATCATCAAGGCGGCCCTCGCCAGAAATTATCCAATCTGCACCTTCTACTTTCTTTTCAAAATCGGCAATCTGCATCATTAATTCAATCCCAGGAATTAGCTCTCCATTTAAAAAAGCGACGGTACCAGCTCCCATTCCGCCTGCCGCACCAGCGCCAATAATATCTTGAGTTTTTAACCCAAAGTGATGGTCTATTACAGAAGATACATTGTGTAACCCACTATCTAAGTCCATAATTTCAGAAAGGTTTGCGCCTTTTTGTTTTCCATAAATATAAGCTGCACCTTGTGGGCCATACAAAGGATTCTTTACATCGCATGCAATCTGAATTTTTACTTTGGCCAAGCGTTTTTCTACTTGAGAATCGTCAATTCTATTAACTTTTGCAAGGTTTCTACCAATTGGTGTGATTTGATTATTTCTTTCATCAAAAAACTGATAGCCTAATGCTGATGCCATACCAATGCCACAATCGTTCGTTGCACTACCACCAATACCCAAAATAATATGCTGAGCACCTTTATCTAAAGCATGAAGGATTAATTCTCCAGTTCCAAATGTTGTGGTGCTCATGCAGTTTTGATCCTCTAGCTTCAATAATTTTAAACCCGAAGCTTCGGCCATTTCTATGAAAGCAGTTTTTGAAGCATCAGAAAATAGATATGAAGCTTCAATTGTTCTAAATAAGGGATCGCTAACCTTAGTCTTGATTGTCTGTCCTGATAAATAAAAATCAATAACTTCAATTGTGCCATCACCACCATCAGCCATGGGTAATCTGATAATTTCTGCATCAAAATGATTACGAAGGACTGGTTCTATTATGTTACAAAATTCTAAACCAGTTATTGAACCTTTATACTTATCTGGTGCTAATATTATACGCATATAGTTAACCCAAAATTATTGGTAAGAAATAACTAAATACTAATATCAATACAAAGAAACTAATCAATATGACACTCTCCTTTTGAACTAGTTCGTTAGCATTGAACGAATACTGTATTTCCAATTGCTTTGCAGGTGTTTTGCTTGTTAACTTGCTTACAATAACTGCCACAACTAATGCAATTACAAATCCAGTAAGGTTATACCATATCCAAAATAAATCTGGAACATTTGTAATACCTGTATCCGCTAAAGCGCTATGAATAGATGCATTACCATTATAAAAACTGCCTTGATTAAACAAGTAGACTAAATCTGGTAAATACTTAAATACCAAATTAACAACTACCGAAGTTATGATAGCCACATTCATACCAATATGGTTGACCTTTCTAAAGAAAATTGCTAATATAAATGCCGCTAATATTGGTCCAAAAAACAATGAAGAAATAGCATTTATTAGTTCAATAACTGTACTCTGGCTATTACCGAATAAATAAGCTGCCAAAATACATACCGAACCCCAAAAAACAACCAATCCCTTAGATATAAATATGTAACGTTTACCTTCTAGTTTCTTTTCGCCACTATTGAAAAAATCTTCAATAGTCACAGCGCTTAATGAGTTAATAGTTGAGCTTAATGAAGACATTGCAGCAGACATTACTCCCACCATAAGAATTCCTATTAATCCATTTGGCAAATAATTGGTTATGAAAACAGGTATCATTAGATCTGGCTTAAACCCAGATTTAGCATATTCACCTGGATAGTGAATACGAGTCGTCTCTTGTATACTTTCATAAAACTCAGGAATGTTGCTTACTAAATAACCAATTATCAATCCCATTACACAATACACCAATACAACAGGGAATCGCAATAATCCGTTAGCCATTAATAGTTTCTTGATGGTACCTTCATCTCTTGCAGAAAGTAATCTCTGCGCTTGGGTTTGATCTGTACCATAATAAGATAGATACAAAAACAATCCACCTAAAAGCATAGGCCAAAAGCCATATTCGTCACCACTAAATATTCCGAAGTTATCAAAATCTATAACTTGTAACCTGTCAGTGTCAAAGCCAGTGAAAGTTCCTGTATCCTTAAGTAAAGAATACCCAACTATCAAACAAATAACTAAACCGGCAAAAAGAATTATCATTTGTATAGCATCACCCCAAACTACAGCCCTCATACCACCTTGATAGGAATAGGCTAAGGTTACAACACTAATAATGATCAAGGTATAATGAAAACTAATACCAACGACAGCTTGAATGATTAATGCCATGGTAAATACCATAACACCTGTACCTAATGCTCTACTAATCTGAAAAACAACACTTATTATTTTACGAGTAGATTTTGAAAATCGCTGTTCTAAATACTCATAAATACTAACTATTCCAGATTTGTATAACGGTGGAATTATGAAAAACATAATCCCAATCATTGCCAGAGGTACAGCGAACTCAAAAGTGAGCCATTTCATACCACCATTGGCCTTTAAGCCAACAAAAGCTGGTGCTGAAATAAAACTAATTGCAGAAAGTTGAGTTGCCATAGTAGACAAACTCAATGGAAACCACCCTAGACTTTTACCTCCTAAAAAATAATCTTTGGAGTCTTTATTGTCCTTAAAAAAATAACCCATAGCAATAAAGCCAACAAGATAAATAGCAATTACGGTGTAGTCTAACCAATTCATAATTTATAATTCGTTTAATAAGTCTAATGTTAGTGCTGCGCTCCATGAAAAATTCTTACCGCCATAAGCGCTATTATCAAACATCTCTTTTCTAGCATCGAAATATTCATAGAAACCATGATGCTCTATATAGTTAATGGTTTCTTTTTTGATTCTTTCAGCTAATTGAACATAGCCATATCGTTTAAGGCCTCTATAGATTAACCAGTTAAGATTTATCCAAACAGGTCCTCTCCAATACTTTTTAGGATTGAAATACATGCTCTTAGGGTCAAAGGAAGCACAAAGAAATAAATCCTCGCTCCCAAAATTTTGCTTAAATCTTTCTACCAATTTATTTGCTCTTTCCTTACTTGGTATACCAGCAAAAAGTGGTGTAAAAGTCGAAGATGTACAATAAGCAATCTGCTTTTCATTCCTTAGATCGTAATACACATAAGAACCTAATTCTTCATGATATAACTTTTCTTCAAATCTATTCTTTGCTTTTTCTTGCCATGATTTTAAGGTTTCTATCTTTTCATGATTGTCTCCAAGGATTTGATATAATTCTATCAAGGCTTCATTAGATTTAATAAGAATGGCATTAAATAAAGGATCTTGAACTAAAAATGGAGATAACTCAGCGATTTTTGCATCATCATAATTATGTGCTTTTGCTATTTCTAATAAATGTAAATAGCAGTCGTATTCTCTATTAGTAGGTCTTTGAGAAGCATCAACATGAGTCGTATCTTTTCTTTCATATTTGTATTTAGGAGGATCCATTGTCTTCCAAATTTCATCCCAAATAGGAGAATTGTCAGTTCCTGATTCCCAGTTGTGATAGATATATACTAAGCTTTCATCATGTGGATCTCTATACTTATAAAAATGCTCATGATTCTTAAATATCTTATCGATATTTGGTCTGATGAATTCTAACACATCCTGTTTATCTCTAGCTATATCAAAGATTTCTTTTAAAACAAATCCCAATACTGGTGGTTGTGTAATTCCTGTGGTTTTTATAGTTTTTGGTGAAGAAGGATGTAAATCTGATCTGTGGTAATCTGGTCCAGGGAAATAGGTGTCACTTTCATTATGAAAAATTATATGTGGAATAAATCCATTTTCCCACTGGCCACTTAAAAGTGATTCAACTTCTCGCTTAGCCTTCTCAATATCGTAGTGTGCATAACCAATAGCTATAAATCCAGAGTCCCAGTGCCACTGGAATGGATATAATCCCTCGCACGGAATTGTAAATCCTTTTTCTTCATTAAAATTAGAATTAAGCACCTTTTTAGCGCCTTCAATTAGGTTGGTTTTATACATGAAAGAAAATTTGGATCCTGGTTGTTGGTTATTTTTATTAATTCCTATAAAATTAAAATAAAAATTAGGATTAACGATTTTAGGATCATTTGCTTTGAAACTTATTTCTAATTGATACTTTTGCTCCATGGAAGTAATTGATGCAATTATATTAGGAGTAATCCAAGGGCTCACTGAGTTTCTACCTGTTTCTTCAAGTGGTCATTTAGAATTAGGAAAAGCTATATTAGGCGATAATTCATTACCAAAAGAAAGTTTATTATTTACCGTTGTACTTCATTTTGCAACAGCTTTAAGTACCATCGTTGTTTTTAGAAAAGACATTCTCGAAATCATTAAAGGAATTTTAAAATTTGAATGGAACGAGGATATGAATTTCATTTCTAAAATTGTTATTTCTATGATTCCTGCCACTATTACAGGTGTATTTTTTGAAGAAGAATTAGAACTATTATTTGGTGGTCAAATAGCACTTGTAGGTTTTATGTTAATTATTACGGCCTTACTTCTATATTTAGCCGATAGAGCAAAAAATACAAACAAAAGTGTGTCATTCTCAAATGCTTTTATTATTGGTATATCACAGGCAATTGCGATATTACCAGGAATTTCGAGATCTGGAGCAACAATTTCTACGTCGGTATTATTGGGTAATGACAAAACAAAAGCAGCACGTTTTTCGTTTTTAATGGTTGTTCCTTTAATTTTTGGGAAAATTGCAAAAGATATTCTGAATGGTGAACTAACTTATGAAAGTTCAAACTTTTTACCACTTAGTATTGGATTTGTTGCCGCCTTTATCGCAGGATTATTTGCGTGTACCTGGATGATTGCCTTAGTGAAAAAAAGCAAGCTAACCTATTTTTCTATCTATTGCGCTATTGTTGGCCTAATTGCTATAATTTGGGCGGTGAGCCAATAAATCTAATTTCATTTAATGTATACTGCAGAAGATTTTAAGAATGGACAGGTGTTGTTAATAGACAAGCCTCTTGAATGGACTTCTTTTCAAGTAGTGAATAAATTAAGATGGGCAATTAGAAAGGCATTCAGCATAAAAAAGATTAAAGTTGGTCATGCTGGTACTTTAGATCCTTTAGCAACAGGTTTATTAGTTATTTGCACAGGTAAAATGACCAAGCAAATAAACATATTTCAAGGACAAGACAAAGAATATACAGGCACATTCACTATTGGAAGTACTACACCATCTTTTGATTTAGAAACCGAAATTGACAAAACCTATCCTACTGAACATATTACAGAAGAACTTATTTTTACTACAACCAAAAAATTCTTAGGAATTATCAACCAATTCCCTCCAGTTTTTTCTGCTATTAAAAAGGATGGTAAACGATTATATGAATTTGCAAGAGCTGGTGAAAATGTTGAAATTAAATCTAGACAGGTTGAAATTAAAGTATTTGAGATAACAGAAATCGATGGTTTAAAATTACATTTCAGAGTAGTCTGTAGTAAAGGAACTTACATACGATCCTTAGCAAATGACTTTGGAAAAGCCATAGATTCTGGCGCACATTTATCTGAACTTAGGCGAACTCGCATTGGTGATTTTAAAGTTGAAAATGCTCTAACAATTGATGAATTTATTAATGAATTGCCTCTTCATCAATAAGTGCGCAAATACTATTCAAGAACCAACTAGCCTTAAATTTCGTATATTCAATTACGGTTGTATATAGTCATTATGAATTTAATCGATAAACATAAAGCTGCAATTATCACCTTCCTGTTATCAGGAATTGTGGTTTTAGGTTTGTTTACAATTCAATTAACGCAAAAAGGTACTCTAATATCAGAAAGCTATTATAAAATAGAACCTGAAACAGAAGAGGAAAAATTAATTAAGGAATTTGAGAAAATGAAAGGACCTTCAACCAATAAGGCTTTTAATGAAGATCAAGAATTCAAGCAGATGATGCGCAACTTTAAAACTTTAGCATCAAACGATTTTCAGCGAACCACCAAGGAACTTGACAATACTAATAATACCAAAGACTTAATTGAAGAAAGAAACATAAATAAGTCTATAAATGACAATAATGCTTATGCATTAAATAATGCAGAAACCGATTCTTATAAAGCATTACAGGAAAAACTGAACAAACGCCTCGAAAACCAAAAAATAGCTGATGAGCATGCCAATAGAAGAAGCACATTGACTTATTCGCTAAAGGGTCGTACTTTGGGTTATTATCAAATACCGAGATACCTTTGTGAAAGAGGTGGAAAAATTGTTGTTTCCATCAGAGTGGATGAAAAGGGTAATGTGTTTGATGCTTATATAAACGGATCTTCAAATTCAGAAAACCAATGCTTAATTGATCATGCCATTGACTATGCTAAGTCCGTACAATTTGACGCTTCAGATCGTACAGATCAAATTGGTACAATAACATTTTTATTTAAAGGAAAAAACTAGTTTAACCTAAAAGTTTAACCAAATCTTGTATTGTAGATTGACCTTTGTCCTTATTATACCAACGTTGTAAATCTTCTTTAAATTCTGGTGTTAATTTACCATGTTTTGCCTTATAATTATTCACCATATCAATTGCAACAGTAGGTCGTGGCCCAAAGGTATTGACAACTTCATTCGAAGATTTGTCTATCATTATTAACTTAGGTATGGCGCGTCCTCCATTGGTCAAAAATTCATTCATTAATGCATCATTCCCATCACGCAACACGATTCTAAAGTCAATATTATCATTTAATTCTGCAACTTTATGAATTATAGGCATAATATGGGCTGCATCTCCACACCAACTCTCGGTAATAACCAACCAAGTAACCTTTTTATTATAAGACTCAATTGCTGTCTTTGTTTCTTCCGAAAGTTTTACAGTTTTATCCCAACGCTTCATTCGTCTATCGTTAAGCATTGTATAATTAGCTAATGCTTCCGTTTTCTTGTTGCCAGTTGTTGAATTTACTGCAACAAGGTTTACAACCAAATCTCTGTATTCGTTGTAGCTAATACTATTATTTAAGCTATCTTTAATTATATCGTTTATCATTAATTTATCTTGAACTTCCATAGTGTAAAATTAGGGTTATGTTGAAATTTATTTTGCAACAGTTGTTACATTAGTAGTAAAGAATTTAAAAACTTACAAAATGGAAAAACACAGATGCGGATGGTGTGTAGGCGACCCATTATATGAAAGATATCATGATGAGGAATGGGGTGTTCCTTTATATGATGAAAATAAGTTGTTTGAGTTTTTGATATTAGAAACTTTTCAAGCTGGATTAAGTTGGATAACCGTATTACGGAAACGTGAAAATTTTAGGAAAGCTTTTGACAATTTTGATTATAAAAAAATAGCAAATTACAAGCAATCAAAGATTGATGCATTACTTCAAGATGCAGGTATAATAAGAAATAAGCTGAAAGTAAAAGCAACGGTTACTAATGCGCAGGCTTTCATTAAAATTCAAAATGAATTTGGTTCATTTTCAGACTATATATGGGCTTTTGTTAATGGCAAACCAATAAAGAACAAACTTAAAGATTATCGAAATGCACCTGCAAATACTTCTCTAAGTAATATCATCAGTAAAGACTTAAAAAATCGTGATTTTAAGTTTGTTGGCACTACTGTGATTTATGCACATATGCAAGCCACTGGAATGGTAAACGACCATGAAATGTCGTGCTTCAGATATAACGAAGTCTAATAAACTACTTCAAAGATTTTAAAAATTCCGTTCTAGAAATATGCTTAGCACCTAAACTTTCGAGATGTTTAGTGTGTAATTGACAATCTATCAATTGGTACTCATTACTTTGAACCAAGGTTATAAATGCTGCTTTACTAGCATTACTAACTTTTGCAAACATACTTTCACCGCAAAAAACTTTGTTATCTAAGTCAATACCGTAAAGACCTCCTACCAATTCCGCATTCTCCCAAACCTCAACAGACTTTGCATAACCTAGCTCATGAAGTTTTATAAAAGCGTCAATCATATCCTCTGTAATCCATGTACCTTCTTGCCCTTCACGCTTTGCCAATGCACAATTATTGATTACCTCAGTAAATGCCTTGTTATATGTCACCTTAAACTGTTTTTTACGCAAGACTTGTTTCATACTTTTAGATACCTTTAAATCATCTGGGAACAAAACATACCTAGGGTCAGGAGACCACCAAAGAATTGGGTCATCTGCATCATACCAGGGAAAAATACCATGAGCATATGCATGAAGGAGTCGTTCTGAAGAAAGATCACCACCAACAGCAAGTAAGCCTTCTATAGAAGCCTCATTGACATCGGGAAATTCAATTTTTTGATTTAAAAAGTGCATTTTACTTGCTATAATACGGTTTTTTCATTGTTTTTGTTGTTAAATAAGGCCTTTGACTTTGATAGTAACTTAATTTTATTGATATTTGACCCGACCTTTATTTATAAATTTTTGTTCATCATTGCTTTTTTTTAAGTTTGTTTATAAAGGTCAAAACCTAAAACCACAACATTAAGTCCTGACTAACCATCAGGACTTTTTTATTTTAAAAATAAAAAAGACTTGTTTAAAAAAACAAGTCTTCATTATTTATTACCTGGTATTTTTACTAAAACGGTAAATCATCGTGGTCTTCTTCATTTAAGTCTGTTATAGGCTCAAAAGCATCAGTTGGAGGAACAGGTGGCATATCTGCATTACCCGCTTCTTGTTGTAACGCCTCAATTCTCCATCCTTGTATAGAATTAAAATATTTAGTTTCTCCTTGTGGATTTACCCATTCTCTACCTCTTAAATTAATGCTGATTTTAACCTGTTGCCCGACTTGAAAATTGTTTAATAATTCCGACTTATCCTGAACAAACTCTATCATAATATGTTGTGGGTATTGCTCTTCTGTAGTTACGACAACCTCACGTTTTCTAAACCCATTACTACCAAAAGTCTGTGTCTCTCCAATCACCTTAATTCTTCCTTGTACTTCCATTTTTTACTTAATCTATGTTATTTTAATATTGATTTTTAATTGAGTTTACGAAAGTAATAACTTCCATGCACTTTCTACATCACCATAACTCAAATAATTTTGAGCCAATTTATGTTTTTTTCTGTGAGAGGTATTTTTTATATCTGGATAGCGTTCACTAATATGATTAATAAAACTATTAACCTCTTCTTTGCTTGGCAAGGCCTCCACATTTGCCAACATACCAAGATTATTTCCCGTTAAGATCATACTGTTTCTAACCTCTTCTGGCATAGCATCTACACCAATTCCCATTGTTTTTAATGGCTTGGGGATCTGAAAAAACCCCTTTTTTGCTCTACTGTAAAAACTTCCTCCTGCTCTAGCAACCAAGTCTAGCGCTTCTTGGTTAATTGAACCATCACCATTTAAAACTTCTTCTGCAACATGAAATTTCACAACTTCACAAATAATTAAATTACCTGCACCACCTTCCTTACCTAAATATACTATATCATTGACCTTACATTCTAACTGCACAGGAGATTCTGCAACTCTAAATGGTTTTACCTCTTCTGAAGGCAACATTGTTAATCCTGCTTTATCAAATTCATTGACATCTTCTGGATATTCAGTACTAGTCAGTGACATTTGATGTACCAAATCATAATTAACTACATTTATTACAACTTCTTTAACCTCTTCTGCATTGGTTAATGTGTGTTTAACCGTATTATCCCTAACTCGTCTTGCCGGAGAAAAAATTAAAATTGGTGGATTAGTACTAAATACATTAAAGTAACTAAAAGGTGATAAGTTAGGGTTTCCTTCAGCATCAATAGTACTCGCAAAGGCAATAGGTCTTGGAGCTACCGAACTCAACAAATAACTGTGTAATTTAGCTGTAGTAAGGTCTTTAGGGTTTATTGAAATCATATAGTACTCTGATTTTCAGCAAATATAAATATATTGAACCTCCGGCGAAAGTGTTTTATACAATAAGAGACACAATATTATTAACAGAAATCCATTATATTTAAAAATGAAATTGCACTAGCCAATGTTTAGTACTAACCGTAATATAATCCGTTGGATTATCATAGTTTCTTCTTTTATAATTATTTCTCTAATTCTTTGGAATACCTACACTTTCTTTCAAAAATTTAAGGCAGAAGAACGAGTGAAAATGAATACTTGGTCAGTTGCCCAAATTGACTTTATAAAAAACATAGACGATTTAGACAAGGATGTTAATAATGTAACCTCTCATGTCCTTACAGAAATGACAACGAGCACACCCATGTTAGTAATTGATGCAAATGGAGAGGTAAACAATTACATCAATATTGAAGAATCTAAACTGAGCGACTCCTTAAAAGTTCAGAAAATAATTAAAAAGTTCTCTAATGAAAACCAACCTATTGAAGTTAGAGTTGGTAAAGAGACAATACAGACGATTTATTATGGTAACTCACCATTACTAAATAAACTAAAATACTACCCTCTCGCACTCTTATTAATCATATTATTGTTTGCGGCGGTTGTGTATTTCTTTTACCGAAGTTCTAAGAATGCAGAACAAAATAAACTTTGGACAGGTATGGCAAAAGAAACGGCTCATCAAATTGGCACACCTTTATCCTCACTTGTTGGTTGGGCCGAAATATTAAAATCTGAAAATGTTAAACAAGAATATATTACTGAAATTGAAAAGGATATCAGCCGATTGCAAACCATTACTGAACGATTTAGTAAAATTGGTTCTGCACCCACATTAAAAAAGACAGATATAATTGAAGCCACAAATGCATCTTTTGATTACTTAAAAACACGCTCTTCTAAACTTGTGAATTTTGAAATTCAAAGTTTAGACAAAGAAGTTAACGTTAATTTAAATCCCCAACTCTATAGTTGGACCATTGAAAATCTTGTAAAAAATGCAATTGATGCCATGAAAGGAAAGGGAGATCTAAAACTGATGATTTCTCAGAATGAGAAGCAAGTATTTATTAATATATCTGATACTGGTAAAGGAATACTTAAGAATCATTTTCAGAAAATATTCGAGCCTGGTTACACCACAAAAAAGCGTGGTTGGGGTCTAGGTCTATCTCTAGCTAAACGTATTATTGAAGACTATCACAATGGAAAAATAAAAGTGCTTAAATCGGAGATTGGAAAAGGAACCACAATCCAAATTTCACTTAAGACTGTTTAGCCTATTTCATTATAATTTTTTGCAATTAAACTTGCGACCACTTCAAATTCTGTAGAAGATAATTTTTGCTTAGTTGTAAACCTTGCATTTTCCATATTGTGCAAAGGTATTAAATGCACATGAACATGTGGTACTTCTAATCCGATTACGGACATACCAACTCTTTCGCATGGCACAGCCTTTTCTATTGCAATAGCAACCTTTCTTGAAAATTCCATTAAACCCAAGTAGGTCTCCTTATCTAGATCAAAAATTTTATTGACTTCTTTCTTTGGAATACATAAAGTGTGTCCCTTGGTGTTCGGATTTATATCTAAAAAAGCATAAAACTCTTCAGTTTCTGCAACTTTATGTGAAGAGATTTCACCTTGTATAATCTTTGTAAATAATGTTGCCATATTATAAATATAAAAAGATTCCTTGATAAAGGAATCTTTTAATTTTAAATACGATTATTGTTTTGGAAATAGTCTTCTATCTTGAAATTTCTAAGATGTCAAACTTCATAATACCACTTGGCACTTTTATTTCAGCTACATCACCTACAGATTTACCCAAAAGGCCTTGTCCTATTGGAGAATTAACCGAAATTTTTCCAGCAGCTAAATCTGCCTCACTTTCTGCAACCAAAGTATAGGTCATTTCCATCCCATTAACTTGGTTCTTTATTTTCACTATAGAAAGGGCCAATACCTTAGAGGTATCTAATTGCGACTCATCAATTACTCTGGCATTAGCCAAAGTTTCTTCCATTTTAGAAATTTTCATCTCTAACATTCCTTGAGCCTCCTTGGCCGCATCATATTCAGCATTCTCACTTAAATCACCCTTATCTCTTGCCTCGGCAATTGCCTGAGACGCTTTAGGGCGTTCAACATCTTTGAGGTGGTTTAACTCCTCTCTCAATTTTTTTAATCCTTCTTCAGTATAATAAGATACTTTACTCATAATTCATTCGTTTTTGTATATACAAAAAGACGCCGAACCATGTTCAGCGTTAATACGACATCTTTTCAATAAGTTGTGTATGCAAATATATAAAATATTTACGGTATAGTTGAAATAATCGTAAATTGCCACATAAAATTCTATGATGAAAAAATTGTCTTTATTACTTGTTTTGTTACTTCTATTAGGATGTAATAAAAGTGATGACAACAACAATTGTAACTTTCTTCTTAATGTTGGAGTCAACTTAACAGTAAACATTAATTTACCTCAATTCAGTCAGCTTCAATTTGCTAATAATCCTGTAAGAGTAGAAGGCCAAGGTAATGAAGGACTTATTTTAATACGAGGCATCGGTGATAATATTTTAGCTTGGGATGGGGCAGATCCGAATCACTCACCAGGACCTTGTTCAGCTTTACAACTTAACGGTATAGATGCGGAATGTGGCTGTGATGACGGAAATATATATAATTTGGTTACTGGGCAAATAGTAAGCCAAACAAATCAACCCTGCACATTAAAGCCATACAGGGTTGAATCGTTGGGTAACAATACCTTTTTGGTAACCAACTAAAAGTTTAAGGTTATACCAAGTAAAAAGTTTGTAGTAGCCTGAGGATAAAATCCAGAGAAAAATCCTGTTGAAATACCTGTTGGGCTATTGGAATCCTCAAAGTCAAACGATCCAAAATAACCATTTGAAACATATTCTTCGTTAAAAATATTATTTACTAAACCTGTAAATACTACAGACTCAAAAATTGAATTTGTTTTTAGAGTGTATGTGATATTAAAATCGTTTACAAAAAAGCTATCAAGTTTTGATTCTGGGTTCTCTGTATTACCCATGTATTGGTCACCAACATATTTACTCAATAAAGACATTTGCAAATTTTCAATTGGCTGATATACAATTGCATTTGCCACAACCAAATCTGGCGAAAATGAAATATCTGTTTTTCCTAGGTTTTCTAATTCTCCATTAAGTGATACAATAGTTTCCGTATTTTTATTAGAGCTAATTGTCATGTTAGGTTGTATTGTTAGCTTGGATGATACAGGAATTATAGCTTCTAACTCCAACCCTAGTCGATAACTTTCACCACTATTTGTTCTTATTGGATTTCCAACATCATCTAATCGTCCAGATAAAACCAATTGCTCATTATAAAGCATATAATATGCATTTGCATTGAAGCTAAAATTACCCTTTCTATGTCTCCAACCAAGCTCAAAATCATTAAGCTGTTCAGGTTCAATATCATTATTAGACTCAAAATCGGTTCTATTAGGTTCTCTGTTAGCTCTAGCATAAGAAAAGTAGAAACTATCACTATTGTTTAAATCGTATGTGATCCCAGCCTTTGGATTAAAAAATGTAAAATCTTTATCTACTTCAAAAAGCACTAAATCTGAAGTTGTGCCATAAGTTTTATACGATACGTTTCTAACTTGCAAATCACCATAGAGACTAATTCTATCATTTAGCTTGTAATTGGCTTTTGTGAATACAGATAAATCGTTTTTTAAGCTATTACCATCATAATATCTATCTCTAATATCACTTTGACTTGCAAATTCTGCCCAAATAACTTCTCCAAAATGATCACCATCGTAATGACTTAAAGAGCCACCAAAAATCATATCCAAGTCATTATTTTTATAATTAGCACTTGCATTAATAACATAAAAATCATTGTCTAACCATCTACGACGTATTAGATCCGTAGTGTTTTGTATTTCTCCATTTACGGTTAATTCCTCAAAGCCATAAGTTGAAAACTCATCATCTTCTCTAAACTGTTCAAAAAATCCTCTTCCATATGTATAATTTAACCCCACATTAGTAGACCAATAATTATTGTAGCGCTGATTCCAATGCAATTGGTAGTGATCTTGGCTATAATTATCTACTTCATTATCATAAAATTGGGTGTTACCATCGTCATCCGTATAAATACCTGCAAAATTAAAAGTTCTGTCATCAGCCAATGTTTCCGCATCAATACCATACCATGCTTGATAGGTTACTTCATTTCCACCAAATACAACAGCTTTAATCAGTGTATTTTCATCTACATAAGCACCTTGCAAAAAATAAGATCTTAAGTCCGCAGAAGCTCTATCTATGTAACCATCTGATGAAATGTTAGATAACCGACCTGCAATTTCAAAATGGTCATTTATTAATCCAGTACTGAATTTTACAGTATGTTTTCTTGTATTAAAGCTTCCGAAAGAATTGGATATTTCGCCAGAGGCATTTTTGGAAATGGCATCTGTAAGCACATTAATGCTCGCACCAAATGCTCCAGATCCATTGGTTGAAGTCCCAACACCACGTTGTAACTGAAGACTTTCAATGGATGACGCAAAATCTCCTAAATTAACCCAAAACGTACCCAATGATTCAGCATCATTGTAAGGAATTCCATTTATCGTGATATTGGTAGATTGTGGACTTACACCTCTTACCCTTATACCTGTATAACCAACACCTGCACCAGCATCTGTAGTGGTAACGACAGAAGGTAAAAAATTTAATAAAATTGGAATGTCCTGCCCTAAATTTCGTTTAGTAATCTCTTTTTTTGAGACATTTGAATGTGTGATTGGTGATTTAGCATCTACACGTACGGATTTCACCAAAACCTCATCTAGTTTTTGAACCTTTGTAGAATCCTGTTGTTTTTCTTGGGCGAACATTGTCCCGAAGCAAAGACATAAAACAAATAGTAAATTCGGTTTGAGTTTCTGTGTCCTTTTTTTGAATAAATTTTTCATACGACTATAAATTATAATCGAATAAAAAGAGGTAATTATTCTTTATTTGTAATTTTTAATTTTGGATTTATTAAATACTTAAATCCTTGAAATTCCTTAGCAGCATTACCTGCTCAGGTTCAATGGGTATGATCTCAGCCACTTATTGGCACCCCTTTTTGAGAACGCTGCAAATATACTAACAAATGATATTTGAAAACTAATTAATTTAAATTAATTACTAGTCTAATTTAGGTGGTTTCCTATTAGCCTTCTTTTCAGAAATTTTTCGTTTAATTTCTAGTCTTTTACGCTTTGCGGATTTGGGAATCTTAGTTTGTTTTCTTTCTTTTTCTTGTTTTAAACCAAGCTCAATTAGGTTTAAAAATCTTTTAGTAACGTCTATTTTATTTTTTAATTGACTTCTGTTTTGGCCTGAACTTAAAACTAAAATACCTGACTTATTTATTCTATTACTTAGAAAGGAAAGAAGTTTAATTTTTTCGTCTTCGCTTAAATGTCTAGAATTAAAAATATCAAAACTAAGAACAACCTTTGTTGCGACTTTATTAACATGTTGCCCTCCACTGCCTGAGCTTCGAACAGCCTTAAATGTTAACTCAGAAATTAAATTTTCCGCATCCACAATTAGTTAATTTGATGCATGTCTTTGAGTAGGTCGTTTACCGTTTTAACCGGATTAAAGGTTATAATTGGTACTTCAACAAAAATCGTGTTCCAAAAGGCCATACTACCGTTCCATAGGCCTGGTAGTTCTAATGCTTTTAAATCTTTACCAACCTTTGTTTTCATAGTAATAAAAGCAGCCTTATGATCTACAAAATCTTCAAGATTAAACTTTTCGCCTCTGTAGTTTCTAACACCACATACAAGATCTACTGGATTAAAATGGGTAGCATTCTTAAGTATATTTTTTTGCTCTTTGTTCTTTTGATTTATCTGAGCAGATTCAACAATTTGCAATGAGATATTAGAGTTTTGATCCTTAACCCAAAACGGTCCTCCTCCTGGTTCTCCTTCATTTTTTACCATACCACAAACCCTTACAGGACGGTTTAATTTTTCTCTTAAATATTCAATTTTATATTTTTCAGAATACTTTTCAAACTCCTCTGAAATTCTAACGTTAAGTTGTCTTGTTAAAAATTCTGCAATGGTTGTAAGATGATCTTCACTGATTTTATTGGCCTCCAGGTCCTTCATATATTTATAGGCCTTTTCCTGGACATCTAGTAAAATACCAGCTAAACCCTTTTTGTACTTTGCTACTTCTTCTTTGTATTGTTTAACAACAACATTATCTATATTTTTTACAAATATTATGTCTGCATCTAGTGTATCAAGGTTTTTAAGAAGGGCACCATGACCAGATGGTCTAAATAATAGTGTTCCGTCATCTTTCCTAAATGGTTTGTCATCTAACGTTACAGCAATGGTATCTGTTGATTCTTGCTGGTATGAAAAGGAAATATGAAATGTAATACCTGTTATTCTCTCAACGTATTCTTCAATATTTTTGAATTCCTCATCGAATCTGTCTTTATATTTTTCTGAAATCGTAAAGTGCAATCTAGCCTCATTTTTGTCAGATGCATATAAAGCAGCTTCATACAAATGCTCTTCAAAAGCTGTTGATATATGATTGTTTTTATATTGATGAAATGGCAATAAGCCTTTTGGAGAATTACCAAAATTTAAGTGGTTCTCATGCAACATTGTATTTACAAATTGACGTGCTTTTTCACCAGATGATAATGAAGCATAGTCTACTTCACTAGCTTCAATTCTATCCATAACCATTTTATAAAATGGAAATTGTTCAAGACCAACTCTGAACAATGAAAAGTCCTTCAATTTATTCTTATTTGTAAATGCATTCAAGGACTCCTTTTCAGGATCATATTCTTTTAAAAATTTAAAAAGAAACTTAAACATTCTAGTTGCAGCTCCAGACGCTGGCACAAATTTGATAAGGGATAAATTCTCTCTATTAGAATCGAACTTAGAGATATGTGTTTTGATCGTATGATCATTTAACTTAATGATTCCATTATCTATTGTTGCCGCTTCAACAATTTGGGTAAAAGGAATTCCTGTTTTAAACAAGTTGATTTGTGATTGTACTTGTTCTATTGTTAATCCTTTTTCTTCGATTTGGTTAATATCGGATGCTGTAAAACTCATTTTGAATTCTTTAGTAGGTTATCTATATGTTTAATAGCTAATTTTAAACGTTCTTGCTTATTTCCCTTAAGTAAAACATATGGTTTGTTGTACTTAATAAGTGTTTCTTCAAATGCCTTAAACATACGTTCTCTTTCATTGGGTTTATCTCTAAGATCATCTGCTTCCCAAGGGGTGTCAATATAAGTTAAAAAATAAAGGTCGTATGAATTTTTTAGAGCATTGGTCTCTAAAATCGGGTCACAAGTACCTGAGTAATAGGCCTCGCTATAAACTTTAGTCTCAAGTAAGTCCGTATCACAAATCAATATGGTATCAGTTTTTTGTGCCAGTTCATTTTCAATTTTCATCTGTCCAATCGCTATTGGCATTAGATCTTTTGGCTCGCAAGTTTTGCGTTCATTATTCCATTTATTCTGAAGATATTCTCTTGCATACTCAGGTACCCAAACAGAGTTGTAGTGCCTTGCTAGTTGTCTTGAAAGTGTAGTTTTTCCAGTGGATTCGGGTCCAAATAATACTACTTTTATACAATTTGAAGGTTGTTGTTTAAGTACTTCTTCCATGCTAAATAGCCATAAATGGCAATAATTGTAAATCCTAAATACTGAAAACTAGTAAAAGTAAATCCTTTATGTAGATACAAAGGTACAGATATGATATCTCCTATTATCCAAAATATCCAGTTTTCTATTTTGCGTCTTGCCATAAGCCACATGCCAACAAAAAATATGGCAGTAGTCAATGTATCTACATAAGCAACCCAACCTATCCATTTATCAAATGACTTGTATACAACAAAAACAAAAAACAAGGTTGTAATAAAAATGCCAATACTAATTTGTTTTTCCTTTTGGGTAGTAGTAGATATTGGTGTAACATATGTTGAATCGACTTTTCGAGTCCATATATACCAACCATAAACACTCATAGCAAAATAGTAACCGTTGATCATCATATCGCCAAGCAATTCCCATTTAAACAGTAAATACACAAAAATCGCGGTACTTATCATACCTGTTGGAAATACTAAAATATTGTTTTGTTTGGAAAACCATACGGATAGAAACCCAAAGACTACGGCAACTATCTCTAATACAATATCCATAGATTGATAGTCCGAATACTGACCAAAAAAGAAATCAAAAATCTGGTTCATAAGCGCTTCGGTCTGTCTTTACAACTTTCATATTTAATGCAGCAATATCTATATCTAGAAAAGATTGTTTGATGGTTCTAGTTAAAAAAGTCATTAAAGCATCATAGTCTCCATAAATTTGTGTGCTTAATGGATTTTCAAGAACTTTAAACTCAGATTTTCTTAGTTCTTTGATAAATTCGATAATATGAGATTCGTAATCATCTTTTAATGGAATTAGAGTAAGCTCTACGGATATTTTCATTGAATTTATTAATTGGCAGTTATTTTAATTTCTGGCTTTAACAAATCCTCAAAAAAGGATTCGTCCTCTTCAAATGCTGTACCAACCACCACAATATCTGCCCCTGCACCATATGCGTTATTAAGGTCTTGTTTTGTCTTAATACCACCTCCTATAATCAAAGGAATATTTAATGATCCTTTTACTTTAGAAATTATATCAGAATCAATGGGCTGTGTTGCTCCACTCCCTGCTTCTAAATAAATAAGTTTCATACCCAATAATTCTCCGGCTTTTGCAGTATCTCTTATAAGGTCGATATCAGCCCTTAGCATGGGCGTGGTCTTACTAACTTTCTCTACTGAGGTTTTCTTACCATTTTCAACAAGTAAATAACCAGTCGGTAGGATTTCTAAGTTGGTAGTTGATAATTTAGGTACAGCCTTAACATGCTTACCTATTAAATAATCTGGGTTTCTCCCAGATATTAATGATAAAAACAGAATTCCATCTGCCTCAGGAGAAATTTGATTAGTATCTCCAGGGAATAATATTATGGGCAATTTTGTATGGGATTTAATTTCCAAAATCTGTTCATCAATATTAGTATCCACTTCACTTCCACCAACAAAAATATGAGTAGCAATGGATCTATTGACTTTACCTATAAATGAAGAAATATTCTTTATCTCCATTTTATCAGGATCAATTAAAACGGCCAATTGCGTTTTTGCAATCTGCGAGTTAATAATAATATCTTTATATACATTCTTCATTATGGTACCACATAGGCACAGGTAAAACCTTCAAACTCTAAAAAAGCAGTATTGTATCTGTACTTTTTATTATTATAATCTATCCAAGCTACTGTATTGCCATCATTAATCATAAATGGAATAACTAAAAAATGATCTTTAAATAGCATTCCAGGGGTTGCAAAAAGTTTATATAACGACTCTTTAATGCCCCAAATAACGGTTAATTTATTTATATAATCTTCAGCATGAGTCTCTAGATAATTAAATTCATAATCCACGAACTTTTTTGCAATGATTGAAATTTTTTCACGTTGCTTTTCAATGTCTATACCAACTTCCTTATCACTTACTATCACACCCGAAAATATAAATGAATGTGTAATTGAAATACATTTCCCATCCTTAAGATGGGGTTTACCATGATCATCATAAAACAAATCCTGATCTGTATATCCAAATTCTCTAAGCAGGTGTCTTACACTTAGAAATCCGCGTTGATGTAATTCACTTTTCATACCCAAAACGCGTTCTAAACTATTTGGTTTTAAATCCAAAGGCTTCAATAGTTCATTATAAGACTCCTCAATCTTCCATATTTTAACAGTAGTTTGTGAGTTTACATCAATGGATTTATAAAGTGGCATTTAATATTCTAAATGGTAATGTTTATCTTTGCACAGCCTTAATCAGATTTGGCTTGTAATGAAGAACGAATTTAACCAATTACATGCTAATCCCAAAGGTAGTTATTTAAAAAATGAAATATAAAATGAGTACAAAAATTGCTTACGTCCCTTACAAAGTAAAGGATATGTCTCTTGCTTCTTGGGGAAGAAAAGAGATTGAATTAGCAGAAGCAGAAATGCCAGGTCTAATGAGTCTTCGTGAAGAATATAAAGATGAACAACCACTTAAAGGTGCGCGTATTGCAGGCTGTTTGCATATGACTATTCAGACTGCCGTATTAATTGAAACTTTACAAGCACTTGGTGCAGAAGTTACTTGGAGCTCTTGTAATATATTCTCCACTCAAGATCAGGCTGCGGCGGCCATAGCTGAGGCTGGTACTGCTGTTTATGCTTGGAAAAATATGACTGAGGAAGAGTTTGACTGGTGTATAGAACAAACCTTATTTTTTGGTGAAGACAGAGAGCCATTAAACATGATTTTAGACGATGGTGGCGATTTGACTAATATGGTCTTAGATAAATATCCTGAATTAACATCAGGAATCAAAGGCCTTTCTGAAGAAACAACTACTGGTGTTCACAGATTATATGAGCGTGTTAAGAACGGAACATTATCAATGCCAGCAATTAATGTTAATGATTCTGTAACCAAATCTAAGTTTGATAATAAATACGGTTGTAAAGAGTCTGCTGTAGATGCTATACGCCGTGCTACAGATACTATGCTAGCTGGTAAACGTGTAACTGTTTGTGGTTATGGTGACGTTGGTAAAGGAACTGCAGCTTCTTTTAAAGGTGCTGGAAGTATTGTTACTGTTACTGAAATAGATCCAATTTGTGCTTTGCAAGCAGCAATGGACGGATTTGAGGTAAAACGTTTGGAAACTGTTGTTTCTAATTCTGATATTGTAATTACTACTACAGGTAATAAGGACATTGTAAGAGCAGAGCATTTTAAGGCCATGAAAGACAAAACCATAGTTTGTAATATTGGTCATTTTGACAATGAAATACAAATGGCTTGGTTAAACGAAAATTATGGTGATACCAAAAACACCATTAAACCTCAAGTTGATAAGTATACTATAGATGGTAAGGATGTCATTATCTTAGCAGAAGGTAGATTGGTAAACTTAGGTTGTGCTACAGGTCATCCAAGTTTTGTAATGAGTAACTCTTTTACAAACCAAACATTAGCACAGATTGAACTTTGGAACAATTCTGGAAACTACGAAAACAAGGTGTACATGTTACCAAAGCACCTAGATGAAAAGGTCGCGAAGTTGCACTTAGAAAAAATTGGTGTTGAATTAACTGAGCTTAAGGGCTACCAAGCAGATTATATTGGTGTTACGGTTGAAGGACCATATAAGCCAGAGCATTATAGATACTAATATCATTCAGAGCGCAAGCGAAGAATCTTAATTATAACAAAAACCCTTACAGTTTGTAAGGGTTTTTGTTATTTTTAGAGTTATGAAACAAACTCAAAAGCTTTCCAAATATCTTGAAGAGATAAAATCTCATATCCCAAAGTTTGAAGAAAAGAATCTCAAGGTTACAAAGTCTACTGTTGGTTGGCAAATAGATCATAGTCTCAAGGTAATTAATGGCATCATTAGTGCGTTGAAAGATGCACCAACTGATAAAAAATCAAAGTTAACACTGCTTGGACGCTTTTGTCTTACCACCAAATACATTCCAAGAGGAAAAGGTAAAGCTCCTAAACAAGTACTACCTCCTGAAACTATTGAAGAATCTGAATTAAATACACAACTGGCAACTGCAAAAACATTAGTGCCGCTCCTCAAAGATATAAATCCGAAAACTACATTTAAGCATCCTTATTTTGGTGTTTTAAACACAAAACAAACCATTAAATTTATTGAAGTCCACACTAAGCATCATTTAAAGATTATTGAGGATATTTTGAAGAAATAAAGTCATAAATTTATCGTCACTTCGAGTGATTTGTGAGGCACGAGCAAATTGTATCGAGAAGTATTTATCTTTACAATATGCAACACCAATCAAAACTACCCAACGTCGGCACTACAATTTTCACCGTAATGAGTACTTTGGCTAATGAGCATAAAGCATTGAATTTATCTCAAGGGTTTCCTAATTACCCAAGTTCTCAAAAGCTAAATGACTTGGTGACTAATGCAATGAATAGTGGTTATAATCAATATGCTCCAATGGCTGGGAATTTAAACCTACGCTTAGCTATCACCAAAAAGTATCAATTGTTATATAAATCGACCTATCACCCAGAAAAAGAAATCACCATAACAGCTGGTGCTACGCAAGCCATCTACACAATAATCTCAGCCTTTATACACAGTGATGATGAGGTCATAATTTTTAAACCTGCATACGATTGTTATGAACCTGCAGTTAAAATCAATGGAGGAACGCCTATATCTATTCAGTTATCAGTACCTAATTATAAAATTAATTGGGAAGAAGTATCATCAAAGATTACTTCTAAAACAAAAATGATACTAATTAATACACCTCATAACCCTACAGGTACCATTTGGTCTAAAGAAGATTTATTACAACTTCAAAAAGTGACTCAAAATACCAATATAATTGTACTAAGTGATGAGGTCTATGAACATATTGTTTTTGATGATGCTAAACATTACAGTGTTTGTTTATTTAATGATTTAAAACAACGCTCTTTTATAACAGCCTCTTTTGGAAAAACATTTCATAATACAGGATGGAAAATTGGGTACTGTTGTGCACCAAAATCATTAATGGAAGAATTTAGAAAAGCACATCAGTTTAATGTGTTTTCAGTTAATCATCCTGCACAAAAAGGAATTGCCGATTTTATGCAAGACCCAGAGACATATAATGGTCTTTCAGAATTTTTTCAGCGTAAACGTGATTTGTTTCTTAATTTGATTTCTGAATCTCGATTTAAATTTAGTCCTTCACAAGGCACCTATTTTCAGGTTTTAGATTATTCTGAAATCACTGATGAATACGACGTAGATTTCGCAAAACAATTAACCATAGATTATAAAATAGCTTCTATACCCTTGTCCGTTTTCAATAATGACAACAAGGATGATAAAGTTCTTCGTTTTTGCTTTGCCAAAACTGAGGAAACTTTGATTAAGGCAGCAGAAATTCTCAGTAAAATTTAGAGGAAATGCCAAAAAAGACATAAAAAGAATCTCAAAAAAATATAAAAAATTAAAAAGAAAGTTAAATTGTCTACAATTGACGACCGTAAGTGGTTAAATAAAATTGATAAATTAGAAACAAAAGTTAACAAGTCCTACAGCAAAAAGTAACTATGCAAAACACTCTGAAAATAGCAATTATTCAATCTCATTTGGTTTGGGAAGACCCTGAAGAAAATCGAAAAAAGTTTACAGAGAAAATTAATTCTATATCAGATAATGTTGATATAATAGTGCTCCCGGAGATGTTTACTACTGGCTTTACAATGAATGCTCTTAAGGTAGCTGAAACTATGCAAGGTGAAACTATAAACTGGCTAAAAAACATTTCAAAAAATAAAGAAACTGCTATAATAGGGAGTTTAGTTATTTACGAAAACAACAACCACTACAATCGTTTAATATGTGCCCAACCGTCTGGTAAACTTATTAAATATGATAAAAGGCACACATTCACACTTGCAGGAGAGCACGAAGTATACACAGCCGGTACTGAAAAAGTAATCTTTAGTTATTTAGGTTGGAAAATTTGTCCCCTTATTTGTTACGATCTGCGTTTTCCCGTTTGGGCAAGAAATTCCGAGGATTATGATTTATTGTTATACGTTGCCAACTGGCCAAAACCTAGAATTAATGCGTGGGATGCATTACTAAAAGCAAGAGCCATAGAGAACATGAGTTATTGTATTGGTGTTAATAGAGTTGGCCTAGATGGACTTAATTATGAATATCCAGGTCATTCTGGTGTATATGATGTTTTGGGTCACCGCGTAGATAGTATAAAGGAAAATGAAGACAAGGTTGAGATTGTATCTCTAGAAAAATCAATGATTGGTAAATACAGGAATAAACTTAACTTTTTGAATGACAGGGATGAGTTTAATCTAAAAGTGTAAATTCAATAATAAAATCAAAACTTGCTCTAACCTCTTCCACATTTGCAGAAGGTGCATAGCTGACCCTTTCAGGTTGTATTCCCAGTAAATAATTCCCAGTATCATACTTACCATTTTCATTGATGTCGTATATAACCCTTAAGGCATATTTGCGCGGTGCAATATCAGTGAAGTCTACCACAGGATTCTCAGTAGTATAGCGCTCATAAATTACAATACCTGTATCATTGACCAACTGTACAATAAGAGGAAACTTTGCGTTTCTTAATTGAACCCTTAAGTTCCCGTATTCAGATTTCATTTTTGTTCTGAATGAATAATTAAGTGTATCCTTAATAACACCTCCATAAAAGCCTTCAAATGTTTCTGGCAACATCGTAAAAACGTAACTCTGGCCTTCTTCTTTTTCTACCGGAAAAGTGTATTTATTATAAATAGAGTCGTATTCAACTTGAAAATCAATAAAAACAGAATCCTTGTTTATGAGACTGATTTTTGATTTGTCTAATTTTGTTATTGGGATATTTCCTTCGAGACTAAAATCCTGATCAAAATTAATAGTTCCAGAAACCAATGCTTTAATTTTTAAAGAGTCATCTTCCATAGCTCTAAACCTATGTTTAAAAGTATCAATGGATTTCTCATTTCTAACAATAAAATTTACTGTATCTACTTCGAATTTTGGATTGTACCAATAATAAAGGCTATCTGTTTGTTTATCCTTAGTTATTCTTGTTTCAAATCCTTCAGGTTTATCACCTAAAAGTTCAATTTGCATGGTTCTATAATCGCCTTCATATGGAAAAAGTATCCTTTTGTCTCCATCTTGCTTTGGCTTAAATGCCTTGAAATTTGGTTCTTCCTTAAATAATTTTAATCCGAACGTTGAATCTGTAGGCACTTCAATAAATCCTTCTTTAAAGGCAATTTTATCATCCTTTTGATCAAATAAAAAATTGCTGTTTTTATCCTTAATAGCGAATAGTTTGTATTTACCTTCTTTAATATTGTCTATGCTAAAAGTGGTTAAACTATCTAATGTATTTGTGATATATCTAGGTTTTTCCTTAAAAACAATAGAGTCTGTATAAGTAGAATCTACCTCATACAACATAACTGTTACAAAGGTATCCGGTTCCTCAGCAATAGCATCTTCTACATATCCTTTAACCGATAATGAATCTATGGTGTCTCCGGTGGAAAACACATATCTGTAATATGGATAAGGGTTTTCCTCATTATTATCTACAATACTCTCACCAAAATTAAACGCATAAGTTGTATTTGCCTCAAGGGTATCTTTAATTTTTATAGAGATATATTTACTTGCGCCTCCCATAGGAGTAATAGAAGGATCGGTATCCATTGGAGGAGAAATAATCAATTGCTTCCTAAGGTCCTTAATTTTAACATACTCATCGAAGTAGATGTTAATTTCATCTCCTTTAAAATTTGTTGAAAAATTCTCTGGCTCAGATTTTAAAATAACAGGTGGCTCAGTATCCTTATCACCACCAGTTGGCGTACCGCGATTAGCACAACCTATCAAAATGCAAATCAAAAAAAGACCAATAAAAAATCTCCGTAAGTAAGAATACATTCAGTAAGAATTATTTAGAACAAAGAAACAATTTTAATAGTTAGAAACGAAAAAATTAATCTGCAATTGCCATTGTAACAAGACTTAACTTAATATTATCAATTTTTAACAAAACAGATGCACAGGATTCAATTGTTGCACCAGTTGTAATAATATCATCTACGATTAAAATATGCTTACCTTCTAATGAAGTTTTCTCCGAAATATCAAATAAAGTATTATCTGTATCAATACGTTTCAATCTATCTTTAAATACTTGTGTTTTAGTAGATTTAGTTTTAATCAATACTGTGTCATTATAGTCTGCTTGTAATGCTTTGGCAATTTCAATTCCGAATTTAGACACTTGGTTGAATCCTCTTTTTCTGAGTTTTGTTTTATACAAAGGCACTGGTACAACAACATCTATATTATTGTAGGCGCTTATAGTACTTAACTCCGCTCCAAGCCATTTACCAAAGAATTCACTAATATTTTCATGGCCTCGATACTTGAGATTGTGCAATAGTTGTTGTACAATTCCTTTTTTGGAAAAATGTAATAGAGATGTCGCATTTTCTAATTTCACTCTGCCATATAGATTTTTTTTTACGACCTCTGAATCTTCATAATGAAAATTAGTGACAGGTAGTTGATGCCTACAAGAAATACAGATTACGGATTCCTTGTCTTTTAAAACATTATTACATGCTTCACAGACTTCTGGAAAGAACAAGTTCAACAAATTTTTTACCACTTAATCGAATAAAATAAATTGGTCATTTAATTAGCTCTAATTTTGACTCAAATTAGCAATTAATTATGATAGTTAACCCTCAATTATTTAACTACAGATTAATTATAGGTTCTTTATTAGTCGTTTTAACCGCTTTAGGTATTTATAGCTTTACAAATTATAAATCCATTAAATCCTACGAAGAATTCCTAAAGCAAGAAAAGTTTTTGATAGAACAAGAACTAACAGAAATGTTAGAAAGTTATGACGAACTAAGCCAAGATTATAATCTTATGGCTTCTCAGCTCCAAGAAGCAAAATTAGAAACTAAGAATGCCTTAGATTCATTAAGATTATTAAAAAGTGATTTATCGATTATCACTAAGTTTAAGGAGCAACTTATAATTCTAAAATCTAAAAGTAAGGTACTTTTAAATACCATTGATTCTTTGAATATTGCAAATGAGCAACTTCAAAAGGAAAACCAAGATGCACTCTATACTATTGAGAAAAAGAGTTTTACAATCAATGATCTCACCGCTAAAAATAATCTTCTAAGTAAAGTCATTGATAATGCCGCAATACTTAAAGTAAGTGATGTCAAGGCAAAATCTTATAAATTAAGAGGTCCCAAAAAGAGATTTACAACCAAAGCAAGACGTGCAAATGCTATCGATGTTTGTGTATTGCTAGCAGAAAACCCATTGACTGAAAATGGGCAAAAGGATATTTTTATCCAGATTGTTAGCCCAGATGGTAATATAGTTGCAGATAAGGGAGAAGTTTTATTTGGAGAATTTTCTTTAATCTATAGCAAGAAAGAGGTTATAACCTATAATAATGAAAATCTAGAAATTTGTACAGCTATTATTGCAGATGAAGATGATAAACCTTTCCAAAAAGGAGACTATTTAATCAATGTTTTTCATAAGAATATGAAACTTGGAAGTACTACTGTAAATTTAAAGTAATTTCAATAACATAAATTTTTTAAAACCGGTCTATTAATTAGAGCGGTTTTTTATTTTTGTGCCATGGCAAACGACGATAAATTCAAAAAGGTAATCTCTCATGCAAAAGAGTATGGTTACGTATTTCAGAGTAGCGAGATTTATGATGGCCTAAGTGCCGTTTATGACTATGCACAAAATGGTGCTGAATTAAAAAATAACATTCGTAACTATTGGTGGAAGGCCATGGTACAAATGCACGAAAATATTGTTGGTATAGATGCTGCAATATTTATGCATCCCACCACTTGGAAAGCATCAGGACACGTTGATGCGTTTAATGATCCACTTATTGACAACAAAGATTCGAAAAAACGCTATAGAGCAGATGTTCTAGTAGAAGATTACTGTGCTAAAATAGAAGCAAAGATTAACAAGGAAGTTGCCAAGGCGGCAAAAAGGTTTGGTGATGCTTTTAACAAAGAAGAATTTATTTCTACAAATGGTCGTGTCTTAGGTTATCAAGAAAAAATAGATTCTACGCTCAAACGTCTGGGCAAGTCATTAGAAAATGAAGATTTGGCAGATGTAAAGGCACTTATTGAAGAACTTGAAATAGCAGACCCGTTGTCTGGAAGTCGTAATTGGACTGACGTAAAGCAATTTAACTTAATGTTCGGCACCAAATTAGGTGCATCTGCAGATTCTGCTATGGATTTATACCTAAGACCAGAAACTGCTCAAGGCATTTTTGTCAATTTCTTGAATGTGCAAAAAACAGGTAGGATGAAAATTCCATTTGGTATAGCACAAACAGGTAAAGCTTTTAGGAATGAAATTGTTGCAAGACAATTTATTTTTAGAATGCGCGAGTTTGAACAAATGGAAATGCAATTTTTCATTAAACCAGGCACACAGAAGGAATGGTTTGAATATTGGAAAGAACATCGCTTAAAATGGCATAAATCATTGGGTATGGGAGATGATAATTATCGCTTCCACGATCATGAAAAATTAGCCCACTATGCTGATGCTGCAACAGATATTGAGTTTAACTTCCCTTTCGGGTTTAAAGAATTAGAAGGCATACATTCTCGTACAGACTTTGATTTAAGCCAACACGAAGAATATTCTGGTAAAAAACTACAATATTTTGATCATGAGGACAATGCAAGCTACACGCCTTATGTGTTAGAAACATCTATAGGTTTAGACCGTATGTTCCTTGCCGTATTCTCTAATTCGCTTCAAGAAGAAGAATTAGATAACGGTACAACTCGTACAGTATTGAAATTACCAGCAGTATTAGCACCAACAAAGGCTGCTATCCTTCCATTAGTGAAAAAGGATGGTTTGCCGGACATCGCGAAGCAAATTATTGAGAATCTTAAGTGGGATTTTAATGTGGTTTACGATGAAAAAGATGCCGTTGGTAGACGCTACAGAAGACAAGATGCCGTTGGTACACCTTATTGTATTACCGTAGATCATGACACTTTAGAAGACAATACCGTAACTATACGCCATAGAGATACAATGGAGCAAAAAAGAGTGAAAATTGACGAGCTCAGAAGCATTATTAAAAAAGAAGTTGATGTTAGAGAGTGGTTAATGAGAATGAAATAGGTTAGAATAAAAACAAAGACCCCAAACAATTTGTTTTGGGTTTATAATTAAGCATTTTTAGTTAAAACCTGTAGCCAAAATTAACAGAGAATCTCACTTCAATATTGTCTAGGTAATCATCATCAAAATTTCCTAAATTCCTTGCAATATCACCATTGAGCATTAAGGTTATTTTATTGTTAAACACCCATTTATGCCCAATGCCAAATCCGGCAGAGACACCGCCAATATCATAAATAAATTCTTCATTTACATCTGTTTCTGTAGCTATATCATAGTAATAATAATCATCCGTTGTAATTTCCCCAGTTCTTAATTTCAATTGTGGGTAGAAGAAAAAGCCATGATGATCTTTTTCCTTAGAAAAGTAAATTAAAAAAGCAGCCTCCAATGAAAATGCTGAGTTGTCTTCAATATAACCAGCATCGTAATATCCGTAGGTATCAAAAACATTAGCACCTATAAATAAGGATTGATTATTATCGAAAAGGCGCTCGTAATTTACTCCTAGAGTACCAGCTAAAACTAAGTCTAAGAGATTAACTGATATCTCATTCTTTGCTAAAGTATTAGAATTCTTATCCTCCTGTGCATTAGTATTTAATAGTACGAGGATGAACAAAACGATTGAAAGTAATTTTTTCATTAAATGATTAATTTAGATTTTCTTTACTTATAGACGGTAAACTAGTCAAATGGTTGCGTAAGAAATTATTTTTTTTAAAAATATGCTTTCAGTTGCACAGTACCAGTATGAATAGTTTTAGACGTTTCGGTTTTTCTGCCAAAATAAGACAGATTTAAATCTAAAAACTTTGTTAGCTTCTTTTGAGCAAGCAAGTTCCAAGTAAAGTTTTTTCCGGGTTGAAGTCCTTCTAACATTTGGTAGGCAACTGGAGTGTTGGAGTTTCCTTCAAAATCGTTTTGAAAAAAGTTAAATTCTCCTGTGAGTGCAATTTTCTGAGTGTTATTATAGGTAAATGAAAGTCCATAATTGTTTTGAACTAAAGATTCTAAACTTCCTATTGTGTTAGATTTGGAGGTGTATTGATAAAATACATCAAACTGCGCATTTTCATTAAATAAATAAGAGAACTTTGGTTGAAATCGTTCTTCGTCTATATTGAAATTTCTATTTGCGAAATTTTCACTTAAACTTTCTTCAGTACCAAAACTACCTTGGGCATTAATAAGCCAGTTAGTAGCAAATTTATGGTTAAAGTTTATTTGATGGTTAGTCAATTTATTTTCCTGAAAACCGATAGATAACAGATTACGACTTGTATTTGTTAAGAAAGTATATGAAGTTGTGTAGCGCTGTTTACCTCTATTATAAAACAGTACATTTCTTATACTGTTATTCAATGCCAATTCATTTTCTTCGTCCTCATTAAAAGGGTTTAGATTAAAGTTATTACCATCTCGTTTAACTTTTCTATCAATAAGAAAAGACGTTTGATTATAGAAATGTGAAAAGAATTTATCCCATTTATCCTTTGATGAACTTAACTTTTGAAAATTAAATGTAATTGTTTGGCTTAGTCTATTTTGGTGGGTTCTAACAAAAACCTGGTTTGGCAACAAAACCCTAATGTAATTACCTTGATCTTGAAACTGAGCAAGCTCAAATTCATTCAACTCTTGTATTCCATTTTCATTATAATCTATCCAAGTATATGCGCCTTGGCCTGCTTCTACCTCAACATATGTAAAATCTTGTTGTGGCAAGGTGCCAGAGTTAGTTTCAAAATTTGTGTTCCAAATAACTATATTATTAAACAGTTTCTGATTGAAATTTAAACGGCTGTTTAAACTCTGCTCATTTTGCGAATCTGCAACATCAGCCTTTAAATCTCTATAATTAACAAACAACTGCAAATTGGTTGCTTTGTTCTGAATTAATCTAGATTTTAAATAATAGGTATTTGATCGATTAACGCGTTGAACCAAATTATCTCTTACACTATCATTTACACGATTAATATAGCCTAGTTCTACAAAGACTTTAGTGCTATCACCAATACCCACAAAAGCTTCGTACGAGTTAAATTTCTGACTCAGAGGTGTTAATGAATCTGTTGCAATTGCACGTTGTTCATTATCCTCTAGTGCTATTTTTGCACCAACCCATTTATTTTTTTTACCATATACCACACGATTAAATGATCTTAAAAAGGTAGAATTATTTATAGTGCTTTCACTATTTAGATAACTGGTATTTGAGAGAATTGAAAAATTGCCGAGTCTTAAATCAACTAATGCATTATGCCTGCTTCCAGTGAAATTATTGGAGTAATCCAAATACTCAAAATTATAAGTTACAACCCCTTTTTTGGAATGTGATAATTGTAAACCAGAAGTAAACAGAAGTTGATTACCGAAATTAAAATTTCCTTGGTCATTCCTATCATCTTCCAAATTCCAATCTCTATTAAATTCAGCTCTATATAATCGCTGTATGGTTCTAAAATCTTTTTGAATAAAATCTGCATCAATGAGTGCAGACAAATTCCATAAGCTATCGGACTTGACAATTTTCTGGTTTACTTTCAATTTACCCGCAAATCCATCGTTATCATTATCATCTAAGTTTGAAAATAAGTTGAGATCGTTTTTGCTTCCTGCTAATTCAAAAAACACATTGGTATTTTCGGAAGGTTTATAACTTCCATTTAACACTGCTATTTGCAATCGCTCTGGTGCAACTAATTGGACAATAGGCTCATAATTTCCTTGAGGCACTCCTGCCACTGGTGGAATATATTCAAAAATATTACTGACAGCATTATCATTACTTAGTATATAGTTACCTTGATTTTGACCAACTAAAGTAAAGCTGACACTAAACAACTCATCATCTGGGTCATTAGAGAAAACGAAAATTTCATCTGTTCCAATAAACTCTTTTCTATATAAAATTCTATTCTCGGAATAAGATTGAGGGCTTGCAGAAGATGCTGTCATTAAACTTCTGTTATCACCGGCATCTGCTAAAATTTGCGTTTGTTCCGTAGACAAGTTTTGTTGCAATGGTTGGTTTTTGGCATCACTTTCTGAGTAAATAGAAACATTTAGATTAAATTTTTCTGATTTATAGCCTCCTCCACCAAAAACTGTAAATCTGCTATAGTTGCGCTCACTAAATTGATAATCTACCGTAATTCGCATTTCTGAAGTTATAGGAAACGTAGCATTAAAAATAATTTCACCTGCATTGTAATCTATTATATAATCTCTATTTTCTCCACGCTCTAAGGGCACACCATTGACATGAACCGTTTCACTACCCGAAACTATTAATACAAACAACTCATTATTTGGGCCTCTAAGTTTGTAAGGTCCTTGGTTTCCTTCTTGGGCTGTAAATTGGGTCGTGGTAAACTGCCCTCTTACTAGTGCTCCAGAAGCAAAGACATTAGTCTTTTCGCTTAAATTGGCATTCACCAAAAGTCCTTGAACTCTTTTTGTAAAATTTGCAAAATAGCTCTGGGTATTTACAAGGTCAATATCACCAGCTCTAATGTTCCAACTATCACTAAACAATTCAATAAATACTTGATCAAACTCATCTAATCTCTGAGAGTAACCACTCTCTTGCAAAGGTATATTCGCATCTTGTATTGAAGCCCTTAAGGACACCTTGTCACTTAGCTTTCCAGAAATCTGTAAGTCTAGTTCACTATTTAATACAGAATTTTGATTATTCCCAATTGTAACACCCCGAGATATACTACCAGAAGTAGTTAAGCCATCAAATGGTGTAAATGTGTTTTTCCTTATAGTATTTTCAAGTTGATATAACTTCTGAAGGCTAGAACTTCTGTTTACGATTATATTGTCATCTAGTTGTTTATATACTTTGGTTATAAACTCTGGGTAACGTAAATAATCTACCTCAACAGTGTCGGTTGAAATTGTTTTTCTAAAGACTAATAATGATTTTACAAAATCAATATTATATAAACTAGAATCGATTATTTTACCGTTTTTATCCCTTACAATAAACCTCGAAGGATTAATACTTACGGAATCAATTTTAATAGAATCTTTAATTGCTATTCGTTTGGTCCTATAAGAACTTTGTTCTTCTTGAGAAAACCCCAAAAAAGAATATAGTAAAACAATAAAGACCAAAGCTCTTTTCATGTAGACTAATAACTGATTATAACTTAAAATATTTTATTGTTAAAATAGGCGCAAAATTATAGTGTAAAAGTAGGGTATTATTTAATTTCGCTTAAACCTAAGAATTCAATTATGAAAATCGCATCATATAATGTAAATGGAATTAGAGCAGCAATAAATAAAGGTTTTATTCAGTGGCTTGAAGCTACCCACCCAGATGTAATCTGTTTACAGGAAATTAAAGCCTTAGAGGAGCAATTAGATTTAAATCTATTCACTGAAATTGGATACAAATATAACTATTGGTTTAGTGCTCAAAAAAAGGGATATAGTGGTGTAGCATTACTTTGTAAAAAGGAACCTAACCATATAGAATTTGGTACTGGCATTGCATCAATGGATTTTGAGGGTCGTAACATTAGAGCAGATTACGACAATGTTTCAGTAATGAGCATGTATTTGCCATCAGGCACTAATAATGCACGATTAGAGCACAAATTTGAATACATGGATATGATCCATGAGTATCTAAATAAGCTTCAAAAGAAACGTCCAAATTTAGTTGTTTGTGGTGATTACAATATTTGTCACGAACCAATAGATATCCATAACCCAAAAATGAAAGGTGTTTCAGGATATTTGCCTGAAGAACGTGAGTGGCTAGGCAATTTTATTAATAGTGGATTTGTTGATAGTTTTAGGTTTTTACATCCTGAAAAACAAGAATTTTCTTGGTGGAGTTATCGCGCAAATGCTAGAGCAAACAATAAAGGATGGCGATTAGATTACGCAATGGTTAGTAAACCATTACAAGAAAATATAAAACGAAGCGTTATACTCACTGAAGCAGTTCATAGTGACCACTGCCCTATTCTTTTAGAATTGGATTTATAGTATAGTAATCATTAAAACCTTAAAAATGATAAAAAGAATTTCCTTATTAATAATCACCTTAGGCCTGTTTAGTTCATGCGTATCTAAAAAGATTTATACAAATTTAGAAGACAAATATGCCACACTTAAAAAAGAAAACAGAAGCTTAAATGATGAGGTTGAAAAACTTTCAGGCGAAAAATCAACTCTAAAAAACAACCTTGATAAACTTACTGCTACATATGACAAAGCCGTGGCAGAATTAAATCAATTGAGGTCAGAATTGGCTGCTTCTACATCAAATCTAGATAATCTTAAAGCCTCATATGATGCTTTAGAAAAAAATAGCTCTGCAGAAATTGCAAAGAATTCTAAAAAAAATAGAGAATTACTAGCAAAACTTGAAGCAAAAGAACAAGCTCTAGCAAGTGAAAGTGCAAGATTAGAAAAACTTAAAAGAGAACTTAAAGATAGATCTGAAAGAGTTGCGGAGTTAGAGAATGTAATTGCGATAAAAGATGCAAGTATGAAAGCCCTGAAAGATGCGATATCTACAGCCCTAACAAATTTTGAAGGCAAAGGGTTAACAGTTGAGCAACGTGATGGTAAAGTTTATGTTTCTATGGAGAATAAGTTGCTATTTCAATCTGGGAGTTGGTCTGTAGGATCTGAAGGCCGTAAAGCAGTGCGGCAATTGGCTAATGTGCTTGCTGAAAATCCAGATATAGCAATATTAATTGAAGGTCATACAGATAATGTCCCTTATAAAGGAAATGCCCAGCTAAGTGGCAATTGGGACTTATCTACAAAACGTGCAACTGCCATTGTAAATATTCTGAGAGAAAACACATCAATTAATCCTGAAAATTTAACGGCAGCCGGTCGCGGAGAATATGCACCTATTGCCTCAAATGACACAACTGAGGGTAGAGCAAAAAACAGAAGAATTGAGGTGATTTTAACGCCTAAGTTAGATGAAATTTCAAAATTGCTTAACGATATCTAAAAGCAAAACTTAACATAGATTTAGACCTTTCATGTTGCATTAACCTGAAAGGTGTTCTTATTTTTACAAGAAATTATTGATTAAAAGAAAAATGAAATATACAACACTACCCAATACCGATATAAAGGTTAGTAAGATTTGTTTAGGAACTATGACATGGGGAAACCAAAACACTCAAGAAGAAGGATTCGCGCAGATGGATTTAGCATTAGACAAAGGTGTAAATTTCTTTGATGTAGCAGAATTATATCCTGTGCCTGCCACTGCAGAAACCTATGCAGAAACAGAACGTATTATCGGTAATTGGTTTGCTAAAACTGGTAATAGAGATAAGGTCGTTTTGGCGACTAAAATTGCTGGACCTGGCGATTATACAGCACATATTAGAACAACCGGATTTAGCAAAGACGCACTTAATGAAGCTGTTGACAACAGTTTAAAGCGCTTAAAAACGGATTATATAGACTTATATCAATTACATTGGCCAGAACGCCATACTAAAACCTTTGGAGTTAGAGATTATACTCATAATCCTAATGACCCATGGGAAGATAATTTTAACGAGATTCTTCATAATCTAGACGAAATAATAAAATCAGGTAAAATAAGAGAAGTTGGTATTTCTAATGAAGGTGCTTGGGGCACAATGCGTTATTTAAATGAAGCAAAGAATAATAGTCTTCCTAAAATAATAACGATACAAAATGCCTACTCGTTATTATGCAGACCCTTTGAAGGTGATTTGGCTGAAATTGCACATAGAGAAAATATTGGCCTGCTTGCCTATTCGCCAATGGCATTTGGTGTACTTTCTGGTAAGTATATTAAAGGTACTGCGGCAGATAATGCTAGGCTAAAGCTATTCCCAAGATTTGCACGCTACAGTAGTGAACAATCCACTGAGGCTACCAAACGTTATTTAAAAATAGCAGAAGAAAATGGTATGACATTGGCCCAAATGTCTTTGGCTTTTGTCAATGAACGACCATTTTTAACCAGTAATATTATTGGTGCAACCAACTTAGAACAGCTTGAAGAAAATATTGAGAGTATCAAAATTTCACTGTCAAAAGAAGTGTTGAGTGAAATCAATAAGGTACATGCTCAAATACCAAATCCAGCACCATAGCTCCGAGATTAAATAAAACAAAAAAAGCCCCTCCAAATTGGAAGGGCTTTTTTCTAATAGATATTACTTGATTTTGTTATTGTTTTTATCAAAAAAATGATATTCAAGATAAGTGTAAGCATCTCTAGGTAAAACTTTTACCCATTTTTTGTGTTCAAAAAACCATTTTGAACGCACTGATGGAAACCCTTTTGTTAAAAAGGCTGCTATAAAAGGATGTGCATTTAAGGTTACCTTATTATAGTCTCTTTTAAAAATCCGTTCTAGATCTTGATTAATTCTCTGTACCACTTTAATTGGTGCTTCGATTTCATCGCCACCTACGAGATTAGGATTTTCTTCTTTTGTTTTAATATTGCGCTCTGGCCTAACGCGTTGTCTGGTTATTTGCACTAATCCAAACTTACTCGGCGGCAATATTTTATGCTTTGCTTTGTCGTCTTTCATCTCATCTCTAAGATGATTGTAAAGTTTCTTTCTATTCTCTGCTCTACCCATATCGATAAAATCGATTACGATAATTCCTCCCATATCACGTAATCGTAATTGGCGGGCAATTTCAGTAGCAGAGATTAAATTTACTTCTAGAGCGGTGTCTTCTTGGTTTTTTTCTTTATTAGAACGGTTACCACTATTTACATCTATAACGTGCATAGCTTCTGTATGTTCTATTACCAAATAAGCTCCTTTTGCCATTGATACAGTACGGCCAAATGATGTTTTTATTTGACGCTCAATACCGTATTTTTCAAAAATTGGCACTCCAGTTTTATAATACTTTACAATAGACTCCTTATTCGGTGCAATTTGTTGCACGTAATCTTTTACTTGTATGTACAATGCTTCGTCATCTACAACAATACCAGAAAATGAATCATTAAATATATCTCTCAAAATAGAGGATGCTTTGTTCATTTCTCCCAATACTTTTGTAGGATGATGTGCTTTGTACAGTTTTTTACACATTGCTGTCCATCTACCCAGCAAATTCTGTAAATCATTATCTAGCTCGGCAACTTTTTTGCCTTCAGCTACTGTACGAATAATAACACCAAATCCCTTCGGAGTGATACTTTTTACAAGTCGCTTTAATCTATCTTTTTCTTCTTGAGATTCAATTTTTTGAGAAATTGAAATACGATTAGAAAAAGGGACTAAGACTATGTATCTACCAGCAATAGATAATTCTGAACTAATGCGTGGTCCTTTTGTAGAAATTGGTTCCTTTACTACTTGTACTAAAATTGATTGATTGGATTTAATAGCATCGGCAATTTTACCGTGCTTGTTTAAATCTTTTTCAAATGGAAAGTCTTTGAGTCTATAATCTCTTAATTTCCCTGTGCTTACACGTTTAATGAACTTTAAAAGAGAAGGTAACTGAGGCCCAAGATCATGATAGTGTAAAAAACCATCTTTTTCATAACCAACGTTTACAAACGCGGCATTTAGACCTGGTATAACCTTGCGAATCTTAGCAATAAAAATATCACCTACTGCAAAGTTATTGTCTTCTTCATCTTTATGTAATTCAATAAGTTTTCCATCTTTTAATAAGGCAAAATCAACAATATCAGAACTCGATCGTATGATTAATTCTTTATTCATAATGTTAATTTAAATCTAGCTCTTAATTGAGTTAGATGGATTTTACTAAATTTTTTGACACAGGATTTTAGTATCCAACAAACTTAAGAACACTCTATTAAATGCTTCTTAAATTCTATATCAAAGAACGTTTTTTTAAAACTGAAAAAAGTAGTTTAAAAACTACTTTTTTCAGTTTATTTCTTTTTGTGACGATTAGCGCGTCTACGTTTTTTACGCTTATGTGTCGCTACCTTGTGTCTTTTTCTCTTTTTACCACTTGGCATAGTTAATAATGCTTTTAGTTAATATTTTTTTTACTACCTATTTAGTTAACTTCAACATTAGATTTTACACCTTCTAAAAATACTTTAGCCGGTTTAAAAGCAGGTATGTTGTGAGCAGGTATTTTAATCGTAGTATTTTTCGAAATATTACGACCAGTTTTTTCAGCTCTAGTTTTAATTATAAAACTTCCGAAACCTCTTAAATACACATTATCGCCTCCTTCTAATGATGATTTTACTTCTTCCATAAAGGTTTCCACTGTAGCTTGAACATCTCCTTTTTCCATACCTAGCTTATCAGAAATTTTAGCTACCAAATCTGCTTTTGTCATTGTTGTTAGTTTTAGGGTTATTATAAATTCTAAGGGATGCAAATATAGGTAATTTAAATTCAATATTTCAAGCGCAATTAATTAAAATTTAACACTATAAAGATTTAATTTTGCAGAACCTGATTTTTAATAAATGAATTTTCAAAAACAAATAACTCACTGGTATTCAATACATAAACGAGATTTACCGTGGAGAACTACAAAAGACCCTTATAATATTTGGCTTTCGGAAATAATATTACAACAAACTCAAGTTAAACAAGGGTTGCCATATTATCTTTCATTTATCAGAGAATTTCCTACGGTATTTGACCTTGCAGACGCTACCGAAGAACAGGTATTGAAACTTTGGCAGGGATTGGGCTATTATTCTAGAGCAAGAAATTTACATACTACAGCTAAACATATTGCCTTTAATCTTAACGGTGTTTTCCCAGATAACTATAAAGATGTATTGTCTCTAAAGGGGGTTGGCGACTATACTGCAAGCGCCATTACATCGATTTGCTTTAATGAGGCTAATGCAGTTGTAGACGGAAATGTTTATCGTGTATTATCTAGATTCTATGGTATAGATACACCTATTAATAGTTCAAAAGGAATTAAAGAATTTAAGGAACTTGCTTCAACCCTAATTGACCATAAAGAACCAGGAAATTATAATCAAGCCATAATGGAATTTGGTGCAAGACAATGCAAACCAAAAAATCCAAATTGTAATTCATGCCCTGTTTCAGACAGTTGCTATGCTTATAAAAATAAATCAATAGATCAATTACCGGTAAAATTGAAGAAGACAAAAGTTAGTGCAAGGTATTTCAACTTCCTGGTTTGTATTGACAAGAAAAAGAATACTGTTATAGAAAAAAGAACAGGCAAGGGTATTTGGCAGAATCTATATCAGTTTCCACTTATAGAATCAAACCGAAGTCTAAAAGCAGAGGAATTTAACTTATTAAAATTGAAAAACACAATTCTTGAAAATTCTAATTTTGAATTTTCCCTTTATAATGAAACTGACAGAATTCACAAGTTATCTCATCAACATTTACACACCAAATTTTGGATTATTGAAGTAGATCAATTATCTCGAGACAACATTTCAATTGAAAAATTAAGATCATACCCTACACCTGTATTGATAAGTAACTTTATTGAAGAATTCAATTTTGAGGCGGTTTAATAATCACAAAAAATTATTACCTTTAATAGAGTATATAAAACTTTAACTTTGTAACAAAATATAATAGATATGTCAGGGACGTTAAATAAAGTAATGCTTATAGGGCATTTAGGAGATGAAGTGAAAATGCATTATTTCGATGATAAAAATTGCGTCGGTCGTTTTCCTTTGGCGACTAACGAAACATACACAAATAAAACTACTAATGAACGTGTTTCTAACACAGAGTGGCACAATATAGTAGTTAGAAATAAGGCTGCTGAAATTTGTGAAAAATACCTCACCAAGGGTGATAAAGTCTATATTGAGGGTAGAATTAAAACTAGAAAATGGACAGATGACAAAGGTATGGAACGCTATTCGACTGAAATTCAGTGTACGGATTTCACATTTTTAACAAATAAAAATGAACAACAATCACAACAGCCAAGTGTACCAACAACCAATATACAGACTCAACAGACTGAACAGAAAAGTGTTTTACCTGATGAGGATGATGATTTACCATTCTAAATAATTTAAATAAAACTAATTTGGACCCAGAACCCTCGGTTTTAATTTCAATTTTTCTAGCAATTAATATATCATATCTTACAAGTATTATTTTACTTGTTATTTTACTTGCTTGTTCGGCAATGGTTTCTGGAGCTGAAGTAGCTATATTCTCGTTAACAAAGTCTAATATTGATGAAGGTATAGAAAATAAGTCTGTAAAAATGCAGATTATTTCTGATCTCCTTAACAGACCAAAGAAATTACTTGCAACTATTTTAGTTGCAAATAACTTCATTAATATTGCCATTGTTTTATTGTTTGCATATATAGGCGAAACTATATTTAGTAATATCACTAATAGTATCGCAAGGTTTTTTTTGGAGGTAGTTTGCGCAACATTCTTAATCCTATTATTCGGAGAAATAATTCCGAAAATATATGCAAGTAGAAATAGTGTTCAGTTTTCTTCCTTTATGGCGAGACCATTAAAGATATTAGACTTTATTTTTTCTCCTATTAGCCTACCTATGAGGTATGTTACAATGAAAATTCAAAATACATTTGGTAAACAAAAATCCAATCTCAGTGTTGACCAGTTATCACAAGCATTAGAGCTCACAAATGATGAAGATACCACACAAGAAGAGCAAAAAATATTACAAGGTATTGTGTCTTTTGGAAATACAGACACAAAACAAGTAATGCGTCCGAGAATGGATTTATTTGCACTGGATATAAATACACCTTACGAAACCATTATTAAAGAAATAATAAACAACGGATATTCTAGAATACCTGTTTATGAGGAATCAATTGATACCATAAAAGGTGTGCTTTATGTTAAAGACCTGCTACCTCATCTCAATAAAAAGAAATTCAACTGGACCAAGATTTTAAGAGAACCATTTTTTGTGCCTGAGAACAAAAAACTCGATGACCTTATGGTAGAGTTTCAAACAAAAAAAGTTCATTTAGCCGTGGTGGTAGATGAGTATGGTGGTACATCTGGTTTGGTTTCTCTGGAAGATATCATTGAAGAAATAGTTGGAGATATCAGTGATGAGTATGATGATGAAGATTTAATTTACACCAAGCTCGATGACAATAACTATAGTTTTGAAGGTAAAACACCTCTAAAAGAGGTCTATAAAATTGTAGGAATTGAAGAAGACATTGGTGACTTTGAATCTAAAAAAGGAGATGCCGAAACTTTAGCCGGTTTTGTTTTAGAGATTTCTGGTGGATTTCCTAGAATTGGAAGTAAACTAAATTTCAAAACTTACGTTTTTACTATAGAGGCTTTAGAACGAAAGCGCATTAAACAAATTAAACTAACCTTAATTAAACCTTTAGAATGAAAAAGGTAATTATACCATTAATAAGCCTTTTGCTTCTTGGTTGTAGTGATGATCCTCTACCGAGGCCAAAAGGTTATTTAAGATTAGAATATCCGGATGCCAAGTATAAAAAGACTTCTATTCCATTGCCGTTTACTTTTGACAAAAATCAAACGACATCTTCTGTTAAAAACATAAAATCTTCAGGTGAGGTCAAGGGAATTGATATCCAGTACCCTTCAATGAGAGCAACTATTTATCTTACCTACCAAAAAATAAGAAACAACAATTTGGATAGCCTTTTAAGAGATGCCCAAAACTTAACTCAAAAGCATACGATAAAGGCAGATGAAATAGCAAGCAATTTATTTGAAAACAAAGAATCCAATACATATGGCATGTTATATGAAATTGGTGGAGATGCAGCATCTCAATCACAGTTTTACCTTACCGATAGTATAAATCATTTTATTAGTGGTTCTCTTTACTTCTACGCAAAACCAAATTATGATTCTATTTACCCAGCATCTGAATATTTAAAAAGAGATATAAAGCGACTTATGGAGACATTGAA
>Ga0213860_10000059_pt1 | contig 41977 bp, 35 predicted proteins | sample PICome_3_FD_160118 | JGI IMG/M metagenome (GOLD analysis project Ga0213860, IMG submission 160118) | Coastal seawater microbial communities near Pivers Island, North Carolina, United States - PICO550 | ecosystem: Environmental > Aquatic > Marine > Coastal | place: USA: North Carolina...
TTCCCTTGACGACTTCTATAGAATACATCACTGAGGGTCCTGTGGGGCAGTTGGTAGACAGTTCTGCAACTGGTTGTACAAGGCACTGGCACTGACCTTGTGATGGTAGGAATACTGTTCAGTGTGACCCAAGGGACACCCCATCATCATGTCCAGCAGAAATCGGATCTGTGAGGCGCTCAGTGGCACGTTAGCAGTCTGGTCAGTCATAGGTAATTCAGGACGCTTGTGGACGCTTCTGGAGGGGTCTCAGGCAGTGCATCATAGTTGGTGATGTACAGGTGCTGGACCTTGGCACCTCCATGGTCCTTATTTTTACCAAATCGCTGAGCATATGTAAAGTCCTTTGTCATGATATTAAAATCTTTATACTGCTCACGATAGAACTCATGATCACTGTGTACAATCATCCACTTGTATGGTGCATCCTTCAAACGAGCAACCAACCTACTGTGTACATCATCACCTCCATCACCGCTGTGATACCCAAGGCGATCAAGATAAGGAGGATCAATGAATACGAAGTCATCTGCTGTTGCCTCATTCAGTGCTAGTTCAAAGTCACCATGCAACACTGTAGAGTACAACAGCATGTCCCAATATTGTCCTGAATTCTCATATTTCAGGTTACACGCAAACTTCTTGTAGTGACCAAATGGTACATTGAACTCACCACTTGCGTTGTATCGTTCCATACCACTGAAACACAACTGCCTCAGTGTGATATAACATAATGCACGTGACCAATCTGTTGGGTCAGTCTCATGGATCGGTTGATTGATGATATATCTAGCGTCATAATACATTTCTTCCAGTTCATCATGTCCCTTAAGTTTCATTTCACTGACATGATTACAAATGCGACGCAATCCTTGCTGATCACCCATGCATTTGTATACATTGATGATGTCAAAGTTAGTATCACATAGCACTGCTGGTTTGCCTACACTGAATGCAACAGCAGCGCCACCACAAAATGGTTCAACCACACGATTGAACTCTTTGGGCATCATTTTGGTGATAGTCTTCAGTTCACGAGACTTACCACCTTGATACTTAACTAACGGTTTCATAGATCTTGCTGATGTCAAATCCTTCTTGCATGAATACTTTCTCACATTCTACCACAGCACGCTCTTGCCTGCGACGATCAAGTTCATTGAAGTCAATGTCATAGCGATTGTAGAGATATTCTTCCGTGTTGTACACTCTTACACCATTGTCGTTGAGGTAATGATACACATTCATACGTGCATCATTGGTGCTGTACTCATCTTTGAGGATAATATAGCGCACCTCTTTGCCTGGATACTCTTTCTTAAGCGCAGCAATATACCATTTGTACTCAGACAGTTCACTGTCTTCACTCTTGGTGTTGTTAAATGACTTACCTTTGCTGTTGATAGCAGTCACACGATCCTCATCAACGACAAGAATATCTACATGGTGATGCTTACGCTTCTTCTTAGGATTACGAAGCGGAACAGGATGCTCCTGTGTCACACTGATGTGCTTCTCGCTATCACGAATTGCCTTGAAGATCTCGTCTTGAAAATAATTTCCTCCTTTGATGTTGATGTTAGCATGTGCGATGCGAGCAAGATCGCGGAGGAGTTCGTACTTGTTCACGTTTGTTTGTTGACCTACAGTAATTGTAGCAGCTCCTGGTCCCTGTTGAATGGCAATGGTGTGCGGTTTCATAACTGTCTACTGGAAGTTCATTGCCCACGTAATACGTGGTTCAGTGTTAGTGCCACGTTCAACACCATGCATTACATATGAGGGGAAGAAAATAGCAGATCCTTCAGTCTGTTTGTTTAGATCCATTTCCTTACCCTCAAATGTAAATGGAGCAGAACCTTCTGGCATTTTATTGAAGTATACTACGCTGAAGATGCCTGGGTTGTGTGTATGCTGCTCTTGATACTGTGTATTGTCATACACATTGTACCAAAACTCTGTTGGTTTGACTTTATATTCCATATTCAAACCATCACAAATTTGTGACATAGCATCACACAACCTATCAGACAAGTGTCTGGCAATATCAGGATACTCAATATCAGGCATAAACCATGAGTTTAGAGGACTGTCTTCACCAGACATCCATCTTTCTGCTGCTTTTGTTCCTTTGTATTGTTTAGACAAGGCAATGGTGGCATCTGCCAACTCATTGTTCATCTTCCTTGTCATGATACCGCCAACGTAGTAAATCATTCTCCAAAGATAGGAATAATGTTAGTGCGACAATGCTGCGTCTTGTTTATGTGCTGTTCCCATAGAGCGGCATCTTCCAAATTGTAGAAGATCGCTTCTTGGCGGGAAGTGCCTTTCTTCTTGTTCCTCATCCACACAACTGCGTACTTCATGCCAAAATTCAGGGTAAACAACAATGTTAACATAGTGACGACCCCACCGTGAGTTAGCACTCTTGGGCAGTGGGATGTCTTTGAAACAAATAGTGATATAGTATTCACTAATGAAAGAAATATAACCTGTAACGTGCCCATAGGTCACAGGTTGTAGAAATTCAAAATCAGTCTGCATCATCGAATAGTTTCCTATCCTTATTCTCAGGTTTAGGGAGACGGAACATCTCCTTGAGATCATTCAACTCAGATAGTTGTTTCTCCAAACGATCAATCTGCGCTTGGAGGATCTGAAAGTTTCGATCGTTGTTGTTCTGCATCATCAACATGTTGTTGATTGCCGAGCGAAAGTCCTCTTCGTTCATCTTGTCTAATAAGTGATAGTTGTCGTTCAAGTTCATACTCTACCACACCCAAGTGTTGATGTAAATACTGTCTCCACTTGTTGTCTTTGGTGAGTTTCTGGACGTTATTTATCTGCATCATGGCAAGAAGCAGACGTTCTTTTTCAGTGGATGCCATTAAAATCTGTCAGGGACTTCACGATATCCATGCATAAGAGTTCTTACACTTTGAGCACGATCAAGTTGTGCTCTATGATAATGAATTACATCATCGATGCAAGATATAATCTCTTCATATACCTCTCTTGAAGAGATTTTGTCATCTTGGAGGTAATCGTCGATAGCATCCTGCATACGACATTTGCGTTGTTCTTCATAAGTTTTGTCAGGACTTGCGTAAAATGGACGAGGTTTAGTGTCAGTCATTGTCTATAAGGTCGAAGAAAAAGACTTGGAACAGACGCTCACCAGTATACTTGGTAGCACAGTGGTAGCGGTCAGCATCGAAGATAATGCAACGATTGTATACATTACCAATTCTATCAATCTCCTCCCACAGGTCTGGGTCATAGCAATCATTTTTATCAGCATCAGAGAATACTCCCATCTTAGTAAGACCAGTCTCTTTATGTCGATAGAATGATGTGCCAGTGTCAAATGGTGCATCAGGTGTGAGATAGATTACCGCAGCAAGTGTGTTTGGTTTATCATTATGAACACGCCATAGACTGTTTTCATCAGTCATAGCAAACGTACCATTAGATACAACATCCATTGCTAGTGTGATCTTAGTATCTCTGATCACTGGTTGCTTTTTATCTTGATCGAAGACAACCATCTTAGGATCAAGATTGACTGATGGCATGAAACACCAGCGATCTGGGTCAATCTCACAACCTACAACACGTTGCATCATGTCATAGTTCCATGCAAGATTGCCCATCTCTGCTTTACATCTGGTGCCAGGATATGGTTCCCACTTAGGACCATAATCCCTCATACTTTCCAAACTACGTTTGGATGCACCAGTTGTACCATCTGCTTCGATACGCATCAAAGCGTGTCTACGAACAGCATCAGGATTATCATACCAATTGTCAATAACAATGGTGCTTACTGCAGCATCAGACATTAATTAAATTCCTCGTTACGTCGTTTGTCAAGATAGGCAATAATCTCACCACGCCATTCTAACAGTTCATGATAGCAGCACTGATCATGTGCATCTTGGCGGAGTTCATGGTCTGGCTTCAGTACACTCTCGTAAAAGATGTAGAATGCATCTTTACGTTTTTCATGTTTGGTGTTGTCGTTCCAGTCCATGTCAGTTTAGCGTGGTTCAATGTATTTTAGATTGTTTTGTGAGCATATTGAGATATACTCATGATTTCTTTATGATTGAGGTCCCCAACCATCATTCTCAGGGACAACATCGTCATCATCTACCTGATCAATGGATGCAATGTCACACACTGGCACCTCATGTTCACCACCAATTAGATACCAGTGCATCATCTGTCCATGATACTCAGGGTGTGCTTGATACTCTGTGGTATACTCACGTTCGCCGCAATACATTATTTCGCTTTCTGGAATATCGTGATCGCGTAACATTGCTTGAAACTGCAAGTGTATCAACTCGGGTTGCGTTGGTACTTTCATTAGCTCTCCATTGTTTACGAAGTTGTTGGTATTCTGGGTCATATGCTGCTTTATCTCTTATGCCTTTGAAAACTTTAGCAGCAGCGGACTTTTCACAGTGTAGCGCATCTGTCTCCTGAGGTCTAACTTCACCAGTTTCAGTGTATTTTCTCCCGTCATGATGATTTGCATATCGTCGGGCGCGAGTAAACCCCATCTCAAGGAATTTCCTCGCCATGTCCATACCAATGAAGTCTCCATGCTCTCTATATTCACAGAACATGGAGTATATTTTATTAGCAGATTTGCTAGCAGCATTTTCATTTACAAACCTCCAATGAGCGCATATATCGTTAGTGTAAGGGCGCACCAGTAGAACCCCTTGTTCCCCTCTTCCGATCCGATAGAGCGGGCGAGTGTCAGGGTCTGTGAAATCAAGTTCCTCATAAGGGAGTTCATAGCAAAATTCAAGCATTGTGGTGTGCTCGCTCTTGCTATACTACCAGACCGTCAGACCAGTGTCAAGGGGTTGCTGGGTCTAGGTTCTCGAATATGATCTCTGCGTTGTTGTCGAAGACCAGTGTTCTGAAATAGTGGTCAGCATCAGGGCATGATGCACGTGGTGGGAACCACTCTGATGCATTAAGAACTGCTACTTCTTCACTAGTATACTCAACACAACAATCTCTCTCACCTCTAATTGCTTCTACAACGTCTTCATCACAATAATCTGACAACCATGTCAATACTTCTGTCTTCTTAGCATCAGTAAGTGTTGCCCAGGTTGGATGCTCCCAATAGAGCAGGCATTTATTGTTCATCACACAGTGACTACCTGCTAGTTCATATACTGATAGAGTTTCGGTTACAATAATCATGGCGTCTCTCCATTATCAAGTCTAGTAATTAGTTCATCTAGTGATGCTTTGATATCATTTAAGTTTTCATGACCACTAGACCATGCTGTTGTACCATTGAGACCAATGGCAACAGGATCTGCTTTCAATGCTTGAATGAATGCATTATTATACAATCTATCAGTTAGATCTCTTACACACAGATAACGTGCCATTTTATCTCTGAACTGTGCAAAGAAGAACGAACTCAATGCTACCCATTGATCTTCTGTGTCAAGATATACTGCATCAGGTTGATTAACTTTAAATACTGCTTCAAATGCCTCTGGAGACATTGGGAACTTAACTTGACTTAGTTCAGTAACATCAGCAAATAGTGCAGGTAGATCTCTCAATTTCTGGCGATATGTTTGATACATCGCTTTCTTTTCATCAGACATCGTAGGTAGATCACTAACAGAGAAGATAAAATCTGTCTCTTGTAGCAAGAAATTACGTGCAAGTCTGATGGACAACCAACTTTCAGATCTCACCTCACCATACATACGTCCCATTTCTTCTTGGAACTCAGCATTCTGTAGTTGTTCAATATTGAGGAAAGTATCTTTTAAGAAGTTGTAGAAACTAGTCGCTTCTTCAACATCATTCTGCTCCATCTCATAGTCTTTCCACTCATACTCACCAGTCTTGAAGTTTTTAATGTGCTTCCTTCTGGCGCAATGGTATGTACCATTGTCGTAAAATGTGAATTCGACTAGACGATCTTTCTCACTGTCCCAGTGAGGGTAAAGTCTAGGTCTAACAGTATCAGTCCAATATTGATCAGGAACTGTCTTTAGCATCCCTCTATAAACAATAGAGCGATCCATTAGATTGAGTTGCAAGATCAAATTAGGGACGTTTGCGTCTGCTACAATACCCATGAGAGGTAAAAAATATTATGTGCTAAGTCTATTTAGAATGCTTTGATTAGATACTTGACCAACATATATGGTTCGATCAATGGTATGACCTGATCAGGATCCAAAGAAGCAACTGGAATAATTGGATTTGCCGATGACAATGTAATTGTCAAGTCATTAGCAAATATGCCAGATGTATAAGTGGAACCAGCAGCACCCTGAACATTATAACTTTGACTATCATTAACGATTGCCATCTTACCTTCAGATGGGACAAATACTAGTTCAGTTGTCTGTATATATTCATATCCAATCTCAACAATACCATAGTTATCAGTATTAGCAGCATTGTCATTAGCACCACTAGCAGCACCTCTGTTCTGTCTGATAGAGAACCTGACGTTCTCTTGCTGTTGAGATGGTGCTAAATCAATCCAATATGTATACCAATTTGTTGCATTGTTTCCAGTACCATCACCATCGTAATTACTTGATAGTTCAGATGCAGTAGGAATGGGAACCATCGTGCCAATAAAACCAGATGATGGGAAATTCAAGTCTTCAGTTGTATTGAAATACAATAGCAATTCATCACCACCGTTTTCTGGTGTATCACCACCATTACTACCATTACCTCTTGCTACTTTTACAAATACACGTTTAATTTCAGATGCATCAGTTGTTGGTAGAACGACATTTCTGTCATTTTGTGTACCACCAAACTTCAAATAATGAGTTGGTGCTTCACTTGTGACTAGTGTAAGGTTCTCTAATTCACCAGTATCAGCATCAAATCCAACTACTGCATGGTTTCTAACACCAGCGCCATTAAGAATACGAACTCTAGGTGCTTCTGTGTATCCACTACCACTGTTTGTTAGTGAAATACCAGTAATTTTATTATTAGATACAGTAACACTTGCTGCTGCACCTGATCCACCACCACCGCCTTCAAAGACGACTGTTGGTGTTTGTGTTGTTGCCAACTTAAATCCAGAGGAAGAACCACTACCAGAACCACTCTGGAAGAAGTTTACGCCATTGTCTGCGTTACCAGAACCACCCTCAAATGGTGATGCTGTGGTTGGTGTCTCTGTTCCACCTTCTGTTCCCGTTTGTACTTGCCATTCAATCTTAGCATATCCATCACTACCAGCAGCAGAAGATGTACCAGACTGTGATACACCAGAACCACCTTCACCAACAGTAATAGAAACATTTGACTGTCCAGTCAATACACTTGCTGGAATTTGGACCTGATAGAAACCACCTGATCCACCGCCGCCACCGCCTGATGTCCAGTATCCTCTCTCTTCAGCAACAACAACTTTTGCTTTACCATTTGTACCAGCAGGGTTAGAGTTACTTTGAGAAATAACATCACTAATATATTGAGTTCTTACAGCAGATAGTCCACGCTTACCACCATATCCTTGTTCGTGACCACCTGATCCACCGCCACCTGCGCCTGGCTGACCGCCTTGAGTGTCACCGTTACGACCGCAACCGCCGCCGCCTCCGCCGCCTCCGCCACCAGTACAACCATAGCGACCGCCAGTTGCACCAGTACCAGTAAACAATGCCTGTGATGTTTCAATAACGTTGTTACCTGGAGAGTTTGCAGATTGTCCATTTTGTCCGCAGGATCCTTCACCAAATCCACCTCCACCACCGCCGCCACCAGCGCCAGCGATTGTAATGTTACCAGATTGTAGTTTTAGAATAGTAGCAGCACCACCGCCGCCACCGTTGTTACTACCATAACCTTCACCTGCTCTACCACCCTTACCAGAGTGTGCGGCAGCTGCCTGACCATTATATGCTCTACCAGATTGTCCAGTTTGAACTTGGTATGTTGTTCCTGCTGTTGGGTTTGCAATAGCAATCTTCATATAAGATCCACTACCACCTTCACCAGCAGCACCACAACCATTACCACCAAAGTTACCACAATCGCGACCACCGCCGCCCCATAGTTCCCATGTGATACCATTAATACCGTAGTTAGTATTACTTACAGCAGCAGTCCAGTTTTGAGTGCCAGAACTGTAACTAAACTCAGTAGATACATTACCAGTGGCATTGACAATTCTGGTTCTACCTTTAGTTCCATTAGCACCAAAAAGGTTTGTGCCAGGAGTTCCTTCTGAGTTCTCTGGAATTGCAGATGGATTTTCTAGAAGTTTCTTCCAAAATGGTCCGCTGCCACCGTCTCCACCGCTTCCACCAGTTCCTGGGTTGTTTTGGATGACTTGAACATCACCACTCGCACTACCAGTTTTAGATGTAGATCCTTGGTTTCCACCTTCACCACCTGAGTTAGTGGAAGCAGCGCCACCTCTGGTGCCACCACCACAATTTAGACGTAAGATACTACCATTAGATCCAACATCAAATCTAGAAGCTGTACCATTATTACCTTGTTTGCTATAAACAGCACCAGATGCGCCACCACCAACTAAACTGACCGTTGCTTGGTCAATACCTGAAGGAACTGATGGGTTGTAACTACCAGCGTTGGTATATTCAACAACAGTGGTTTCATAAATTGGTACACCACCACCAATGATAGTTCTACCAGCAATACTACTAGTAGAAGTGAAAGTATAGAATACTGGCGTAGCATATCCAGTTTGCTGAACAAATGAACCAGCACCTGCACCACCTGATGCATAGTAGAAACCTGGCTCTTTAATAGAACCAGAATCTTGGTCACCACCACTCCAGTTGTAAATGTCATATGTACCAACACTATTGTCTAGAATTGGTGCTTTGGATAGAACGTGAGTGTGGTTGTATGCAATACCGCCTGGTGGTAAGAAACTATTAACCTTACCTGTGCCAGGTTTATATGATACGATATACCTATCACCAGATACTGCCTGAGGCATACCAGTATCCTGTGGTGCTTCACAGTGCAGCAAGAAGTGAGAGTGTTGTGGAGCACCTGAGATCTTCTTCTCCTGCATTGTAACTTCAATGACTTGACCACCAATGATAGATGCTTCTACAGTATCAACAACACCAGAATAGTTTGCGGTAGTGATATTACCTAGTGAGAACTGACCCTTTTGGGCGTTCTTGTTCATGTACCAATTACCATCGATAGTATTAATACCAACGCCTAGTTCAGAGTTACCTACGTTAGGAGTATTTGGACCATAAACAGGACCATTACCAACAATTCTTTTTGCTTTTAGATCAGGAACTTTAAATGTTCCCATGTTTTCATCTGGCCAATACAACCAAACATTATTTCTATTAATAGATGCAATCGATCCAGCATTTGGATTAATTCTGACTGCATATGTTACAGTGCCTGTGGTTCCAGTTGTTGAGAATGTAATATTTGGAGGATTTTCTGGATCATATCCTAATCCTGGGTTTAATACTTCAACACCAGTGATTTGACCAGACGCCATAGAAACACTACAGGTTGCTTGGGTTGGTGTTATACCTTCAAATATTGCATTAGCACCAGTAGGTGGAGCATCAATTGTTGCAGTAACGGTTCCTGACCAGTTACTACTAGTTGTTAAAACATCAATACCATCACTTGCAATACCACCATAATCATTACCGATTGCTTCATACAAGGCAGGGTAATCATGGATATAATATTCAGATCCATCACAGTAGATATAACCAGGATATTGATACTCTGGATTATTCTCTGGTTCTGCATCACCAGCAATTTCTACATATTTTGTAGTGCCACCAGGACCTGCAGATGAAGTAGGAATGAAACTGTGATCATAAGACCCCTCAGTTGACTTAAGGGTTGTAATGATAGTTCCAATACCCTGACTGTCTGGATGCTTGTCAGTGTAATATAGTTCTCTCGTATTTCTATACGTGGGGTTAATTGCTACCATTGTCTTTAATACTTAATGAGATATTCCATGATGATATAAGGACTTGTGACCTGATCTAACGCTGCAACTTGATCAGTTTGCAATGTTAATGTGGTCTGCAAGTTATCAGGTGATAACAGAAAACCGTTAGTCTTAATTTTATATGTATGTGTGTTCTGAGTGAGCAAAATCTTGTGGTTATGGATCGTAGGATCTGCTCCTGGTTGATAAGCTAACTCATCAATTTCAGTAAATGTATTATTGACCTGTGGATATGATGTCTGTGATTTACTGTTAGAGTTGACGTTGAGTGGGACAACATCATACAAACTTGCACCCTTCCAGTCATTAGGTACACCCTGTCCACCTTGAATATAAGTTGCGGGAACAGTACCATTATCTGAAATGCTACCAGAGTTTGTTTCTACACAACCAATCAATGGAACGATCGCGTGTGAAATAAAGTTTGGTGGAGCATAGAAATCAACATCGTCTAGATCAAAGTTTGTTGCTGAGTTTAGCAAACATTGATATCTCAAAGAGTTTAGACCACTAGCACCTGATAGGTTATAACAATAGTTTGAGTAGACAACTTCAGCAACACCTGCCTGGTTGTCAACCTGAGATGATCTAGAAGTAATACCAGATGCAATTGCCCAACATGGTTTTTGGTTTGTACCTGCACCTTCACTATTATTATACTGAGTATTATCCATCCATTTTTGAATTGGAATGGTCGATGCAGTATAATAAGATCCTATGCCTTGTCCTCTAGGTCCACCAGTTTCATTGGTAGTCTTAAGTCTTAGTCTATTTGTAGTTGCAAAGTGCATGTGAGAATGCAATGCTAGACTGTCAACTGCTTCTTGATCTGTAAAACCAGTATTATTAGTTCCTTTTGTCCATGCTGGTTTACCTTTCAATGCAATCTCTTGAGAGGGCACAGTAAAATTACCAGTGTAACTAACTGGAATAACTGTTGTATTACCTGATGTTGTACCAGCAGTAGCAGTTGCTTCAATACCCATACCAGATCTGCGTCTCTCTGTACCAGACTGGTCATTTTTTACAATATTAATGTATGTACCTGCAGAACCACCTGTAGTTGGTTTTGGGAATTTAGAACCTAGATCAGGTACAATAAACTCGTCATCATCTACATCGTCAATAGGATCATTACTAATGTCACGCCTAATAAACTTAGATGCACTCCCAACGCCAAGTATTTCAGCGAGTTGGGGATAGTCTTCCGCTTTGTATACTGTTCCATCACACTTTAAGTATCCTGCAGGTAATCTTTTGATATTATCCTCAGCATTAGGACTTAAACTGGTTAACTCCACTGGCCATATAATGATACTACCAGTACCAGATCCGTATTTAGATTTTTCTTTTCCTAGGACTACAGGCATGTCAATATGCTTTAATTAAGAACGTACAAATTAAGGCTGGCATTGAAACCTCAGCAATAATATTTAGCGCATCATTGATGTTTTCTGGAGAAACTGTACCTAAACTCACGTTATTTACTGGGTGAGTTGTTGGTGCTGCCAAAGATCCTCTACCTTGGTTCAATTCAAAACTGCCGTGGTTATGACCCAAGAAGGAAGAACTATTTGGATCTAACTGAGAGGTAATATTATTTGTAGTTGTTGGATAAGTTGCGTGTTTGAAACTTAATGTTTGGTTTGATAATGCAGTGGTATTAGCACATGGTTGTGATAATTCAATTGTATAAACATAAGTTGCAGTTGAGTTTCCTTCTCTACTGATACCAGTAATTTGTGTACCAGGGCGTACAACACCATTTAGATATACCCACATAAATGGTACAACTTCATCTAATTCATATGCACTACCAATGTTAGCACCTGCAGGTAAATCAATAGAACTAGCATTAGCGGGAATAGTTACACCACTAACTGTAAATGCTGATGCTGTATCAGGATCATAATTTGTAGTTGGACCAAAGTGATTTCTTCTATTACCAACTTCAATTGGTTTTGGAAATAGTCCTGTCCACGCATCCATTGCGTGTGTTTTAACTACATCACTATCAGTAACAGTAAATGTATTTGTAGAAGAAGTACCATTATAAATGTAAGACAAATCACTAGCAGCAACCAATCCAGATGGGTGTGCTTGTGTAGGTGGCCAGTTCTGTGCAGGAACTTTTGCCCAATAATCTGATCCTTCAAAATTATAAAATCTATCACCACTTGGTAGTGTAAACTCGTGTTGTTCATCACCATAGTATGTTGCTTGCACTCTACCATTTTGCCAAGATGGTGCAGTTGCTGCATCCTGCAACTGACATTCAGAGTAACCAAAGTCATTAACACAACTACCAGAAACACCACCACCAGTTACAATATTAGATGGTTCAAATAAATGAGGACCAGAGAATTGAGCAGTTGCTTTACTATATGTACCAGGGTGCGAGTGACCAGGAGTGTGGTTGATACCTAGTTTTCTATTAATCGTATAGACTGTAGTTGAGAAGTCTGGTGGTGCAATAGAGATGTTTGTCATCTTTGCATTCATCACCAATGATGGATCAACAGTAAAATCAATGTCTGTGTTAGCAGAGATTGTAATTGGAATTGGACTTGTTAGACTGATACTACCAAATCCACCAACTAAAGCATTTCCAGTGTAGCTATTAGTGACCAATACATTATATGCATCTGACTGTCCATATTGATATTCTGATTGTGCCAAATAATTAGGTTCTAAGTCAATCGGCATCTTCAATGTCATATTTGGCATACGAATTGATCCCTCATATTCGGGGAAATTACCACCAAACTCATCATTAGCACCATATGTGTCACCAATAATAGATGTTAGTAGTGGATACCTAGATGCATTTTCTAGTTGTCCACCACAAACAATCCATCCTTTGGGGATATTGGAGAGGGAGAAACCATCGTTTCCATCCCCACTCCAAGGCATGATAGTGCCAACTTTGGCACTTTTCATGAATTTGATTATTCCGTATCTTACTGCCATGTATCAGAGCTCCATTAACCACCAACCGCGTAGATCTGTTGGAATTTCAGATGCGTTTGGATCGCCTACAGCATCACTCGCGCCAACATAAACCAGACCGAAGGATGCATTTCGGGTTTGAACGATTAGTTCACCGCTGTTCCATGCGACTGCTGATGCTGCACCCGATCCTGCTACTGCCTTTGTACCAGTGCTATCACCTTGAATTGGAACTGCTGTAGTTCCGATAGGTAGAGCACGGACAATTAGGTTAGCATTGTAGGATAGGTTACCAGTAATATCAATGAACCTGATCATGTCACCTGTTTGTGCGTCAGATGGTAGATAAACAACCATGTTGCCACTAGATGATGGGTTACAGAGATAGTTACCATTAGGTTGTAGTGGGTTGTCCACAACCTGTCCAAATCCTGTGGTAGATGCTGCGAGATATGTCCAGCGGCGACCACCATTGGAGTTGAGGTATCTGCTAATACCGAAGGCATCGATAGATCCATCTTGATACATGATGAAGTCCTTAGGACCAGCACCAGTATTACCAGCAGAACCAATATTATCTATATGTACTAACTTATCGCTAGAACTTTCATTGGCGAGGATCTTACCCTTATGATAGAGGGAAGCACCCATTTCGACAGATCCGTCTTGATTATCAACTTTGAATACATTATCATTGGTGCAAACACCATTTTCTTGACAAACCTGCTTGAATACTCTCAACTGACCGTAGATGTCTGCTCTACCATTGAGGTATAGACCAGATCTGCCAGTGACAGGATCAAGAATTGCACCATCACCAGGGTGACCATCATCGTTAGCAACACTAAAGATGAGTGTCTTGGCATCTGTGCCAAACATTCTGAGGTTACCACTTGTGAGGTTGAGGTCATCATGGACCCTCAATCTACCACCACCAAAGTATCTTCTGATATTTGCTTCTGGTTCATCATTATCATAACTGTCTCTGATGCTCTTAGGCATCTTGACACCAAATGCAGGGTCAACATTACCGTCAATGCTATCAGGTAGGAAGAATTCACTACCAATTCTGATAACCTGTGGGTAGTCGAGTTTTTGTGCAACCAGATCACCATTGACCAGTTCGATCTTAATTCGATCTGGATTTGTGTTAGGTGAAGGTGCCTGTGTTCTACCAGTTGCAGGTAGTGCTGTTGCTAGTTTGGTTGTTCTAGTGTCTTTCTGAACCTTAACGACGACTGCACCAACAGTGAAACTTTGAGCAGTTGTTGTTTCCTGAGCACGACCACCACTTGGATAATCAACACTTGTGCTGAATGGAATACGTGGTTCATTAGAACCGCTATCAACGTATGGAGCAGCAGTAATTCTAATGAATTCTGCCTTAGTTGTACCCTGATAGATTAGAACCAAATCACCTGCACTAAATCCAGTGATGCTGTTAACAACTAAGAATTGGGTTTGACCACCAGAAAGTGTAGAAGCAAGTAAGGTCTTAGGACCATCAGCTTGAATAGTCTGTGGATCTTCAGTATAGACAATTACATCTTCACTTGTGGTATGTGCCGAAGCACTAGACTGATAGTGTGCTTGGAGCGCCCAAACATGTCCCCACTGATTACCAATTACAGTGTCACCCATACAAGTGTTAACTTCAAATGTTGGGAACACTCTGTTGGTAAGTGTCAGTTTCTTATCATCTGATGTACCAGCAAATTCATCGAAGATGTCGTTAACAACAGATGATGTAGTAGCACCACAACCACCCTCTAGTGTCAGAGAACCATAGATGTTAAGTACAGAATCTTGGTCTGTTTGATCACCAATCGTGATATCACCAGTTACACTATCGACAATGAATACATTGGTCTCTGTTGCAGTATCACAACCTCTAGTAACAATTAGTTTCTTAGATACCTGATCAAGTTGAGTTACAACCTTGACAATCTCACCTTGGTTGAAGTCACCGTCGTCGTTGGTGTCTTCACGATCAACAATAACATAATCATTAGTTGTTAGACCACCACCAAACTGAGAGAGGTAGAAGTTATCACGAGGACCAGTTGCATCAACAACAGTTGTGGTCCATGTAGCATCAAATGCGATGTTACACTTCCAAACGTTGGTTGCATCTAGGTGATTATCAAGATAATCCTTAGCAGGATTTAGTTGCTGTAACTTATACTTGGTAAAGGAACCAAGTGGATGACGCTTAACCTTGAGGTAGTAAGGAGCAGATTCTGCACCTTGTAGACCATCTTCAGTAATTCTGACAAGTTCAGGATAACGCTCAGAGTTACCAGATCCAGTAGGAGCAGTATCAATGAGTAGATAATCACCTGCTTGGAAGTAAGGAGTTGGTCTATACTTCATTGGGAGATAGAACTCATCACCAGTGATTGCTGGTAGATCAGCACCTTCAGCGCCTGCTCCACTCTTGCTCTCTTGGAAGTTGGTTCCACCCCATACACCAGCACCAGCAGTATCAACTCTGTTGAAACCAGCAGCGAGTTCTGCAGTTGTTGGAGCGTTAAAGTCAGCGACTGTAATTACACCAACGTTGATGATATCGATGTTGCTGTTAAATGTGTTCTGACCGAGAACACCGCTAGGATGAGCGAAGTCATCAGTACCAAGTTGTCCTCTATCACCCTCAAAGGAGTAAGAAGCATTACCACCACAGAGTTTGATGTCAGCATTGAAACGTGCATTAGCATCAACAACAAAGTTATTTCTAACTGTTGTAGTACCACCCTGACCACCAATAGTGATTAGAGATGCGTTGGTAGCAAAGTTAACTGTCTGTGTCTGAGTGGTGAAGAAGTTAAGAACACCTGCTTCAGATCTTACTGTGACAACCTGATCAGGATTAGTTTCATCACCACCAGTTGTTCTGTTAGCACCGATTAGTAGATCACCAGCAAGACTTGTCTGTCTGGTTCCGATCAGTGTGTAAGAGTTAGAAGAGTTGTTGCCATATGCACCACCAATTTGAACCTTAGAGATGTAAGTTGCTGTATCAGCAATGTCACCAAGGAAGATGTTGGAGTGATCAGCAGAGTTACCAAGTCTGAGGAATTGATCACCAGTGCAACTATCACCAATGTAGATCCACTGATTTGCAGTGGTGCCACTACCGATCTTAATTGTCTTCGCCCAACCAGCGAGGTTCATGCCAGCAGTGTTGTTACCACCAACAAATGTGCTATCGTTGAAGAGGTTGACTGTACCAGTTGTCTGAGAAGTTCTTACCTCAGCAACAGAACCATTGTCACCATTGACTTCGATGTCATGCTCGAAGCGAGCATCATCAGTAAATCTAGATAGACCGTCAACAACCAGAACTCTGTCTAGTTGAGAGTTAGGTACGTTAATACCAACACGACCACCATTTGTAGTAGCAATACGGAATACTGCCTCATCATTAGGAGCAGCACTGTCACCACCAACTAGGAATGCATTATTTTCTGCATTCTTATCGCGATCAGCGAAGTTAGCATGGTTGTTGAAGTCATCAGTCGTTCTACCACTGATGAATGCAGTACCAACAACATCGAGGTTTGCACGAGGTGTTGTATCGTTGCTAGTCCATGCATTTTCAAATGCACTGTGTGCAGCACGAGCAACAGTGTTAATACCAAGTTTGAAGTTACCAATAGTTTCTGTCTCAGTTCTGAGTGCCTCAGCACCTAGGACACCACACTCTTTCCATAGTGAGTTAGAGAACTCAACTGTTGGAACAGAGCCATTTCCGTTATTTGATGCAGCAGCACCAGCAATGACACTGCTCCAGTTTGTAGTTCCAGCAGGAACTGGATCAACTAGTTGAATATGAACATAGCTGTTATTGACAGAGAAGGCATCACCATCAGGAGATACAATGAACCATGTACCATTTAGTGATGTATTAGGATAGTAATCAGTAATTCTGATTTGAGAATTATCCGAAATACCAAGTGCGCTGTTTAGTACAGCAACACCAGATGCTCTCCAAGAAATCTTAATGCGGTTAGAACTATCAGAAATGATCTGATAAACAGTAGCGTTAGGAACTTGAGTATATCCATCAGCAAAGACCCAACCAAGAGAACCAGTTAGGTTAACTTGAGCACCCTTGAATAGGAAGTCACCTGCAACAGGTAGAACACCACCGAAGTTTGCCTTCTGTTGTGTTACAATATCACCAAGACTATTGGTATATGTTAGTCTAGTACCACCACTAGTTGGGAATACGTTAGCAGACTGGTTTGGTGTCTGGTTAGAACCAAATGCGCCAATAGCATGTGTAAAGAACTTATATCCTCTTGCTCTTGGGTATCTGATTGGAGTAAACTCAAATACAGCAGCCTTGACCTTGTTCTTACTGAGAGTGATGTCACCAGCAGTAGGAGGTGTAAATTCAACTCTGTTTAGTCTCTCATCTTGTTCCTTACCGTTTGTTAGACCGTTCTCGGTGCTAGCAACGTTGGAACGAATGATCAGGGAATCCTTGACCTGAGTAAAGTCACCATCCTGAACAGAGATAACGAAAGGAGATTCAATCGAGTTGACTAGGGATCCATCACCACCAACGATTGTAATGTTCTGGTTGAACGTTACAGGTGTATCGAAGGTAGTAACGAGACCGCCAATTACGTCATCCTCGTCTCCATCATCTGCAAGTGTTGCTCTGTCGATGAATGTCTCTTCACCAGTAATAGCGTTAATTCTTCTATTACCAATGTAGAGGTCACCCTGAGAGTTAATACCTGTGTAGAAGACGATACCACCGTCTTGTTTCTTACTTTGTGCGTAGAAGTCCTCATCAGGTGTTAGGACAACTTCCTGACGCGCTGGGAGACCAGTGGAGTAGTTACCAGGACCGAAACCAAGGTATTCAAACGTGTGGTTACCAGCACGAGCGATAGATGGTCTTCTAAGTTCAACATAGTAACGCTGATCTGCAACAACTAGACTATCACCAGCGATAGGAATACGACGATCTTCAGAACCTGAAGTTGCATTACCTTGCTGTGCTCTAATCTGATTGTCACCAGTGTAGGTGTTGTAGATGAACGCTGGGTTGTTGATTAGATCTTCGACGAGTTCTCTGGTTGTCGAACCCTTGAAGTCGTTAACCGTAACTAGACCGTGGACATAGTTGTCAGCAGCAGAATATACTTGTGGTGGGTCAATTAGGTTAGCGTAGTAATCTTTCTCAGATTGCGTTGTACCATTGTTCTTGAACCAAAGAGGATCGTTTCTGTAGTTCAGAGGATACAGTTTGCTGACTGGTTGAGAGAACTTAAACTTCTTGAAGTTGTTAGTTACACCAGCACCAGTTGGGAATGGAGAGATGTTACCACGTAGTGCAGTTAGATAGTAGATACCATCTTGCTGACCTGCAATTCTGCGCTGTAGTGTCTCATAACCAAAGATGTAGAAGGTATCTTCGATGACACCTGCATCTTCGACGCTATCAACATAGTATTCAACACCTGCGCTATCCTGAATACGATCACCAGGGGTGATGGTGTAAACGTTAGCGCCGTTTTGCTTGTAAAAATACTCAGGATAATTTTTTCTGATATGTGTTTTCAGAGGTAGCGATTTGCCCATATCCTGGTCTTCCAGCATATCAGCAAAGACGTTGCCCTGAGTAAATCTGGTGTTAGTGAACTCACTGTACTCAAGAATACCATCGCGGATATTCTTGATGATTAGATAGTGCTCACCGTTAACAGTGTAGTATGCATGAATACTGCAGTTACCAGAAGAATTACCAGCAAAGGAAGCAGCATTATCATCTGCAGCACCGTTTCTAGTCTTATTAGCAACAAAGATGCCACCCTGAGGAGCAGTGATCTTAACTGTGGTTAGGATTTCGTTGCTTAGACCAGAGAAATTGAGAGTATCAATTGTGTGATCAAATAGGGTCAGTTCTAGATACTGAATGGTAGGATCTAGATCATCTGCAACATAACGACCAGATTGGATCGTTGCCTGAACACCAGAAGCAAAGCGAGCAAATGCACGATACTCAGTACCTGCACCTGTTTGATCCTTCTTATATGGATCATATGCATTATCAGTGTTGAGAGTATTAGTAGTGAAGTCTTCCTTAACAAAACCAATACGCTCACCTGCTTGGACTGGGTTCTCGAAACGAGCACCATAGACAGTACCAGTTACAGGTTTGAGTAGGACTTTCTGAGGAACAAGTCTACGTGTGTCGTCAGTTCTTGTCTTAAGAACGAAACCATTGATAGGATCTCTAGCGTTCTCAAGATACTTAGGAATGACGAAACGGATCTTATATGTTCTCTCATCTGCCTCACGAGTGTCATCGAGACGCTCATACCACATGTCAGTGGATCTTGGAGTGTCTGCATAATCACTCTGGTTAATTCTCCAGAAGATATTGTTCTTCTTGACACTATCTAGTTGACCAGTAACCTGATCCTTACATTGGATGTACCACTTACCTGCATCAGTTACACCATCAGTGAATGATGGGTCGAAGCGCATTGGCGAACGACGCTTGTTAGCATAGACCTGGAAGTCTGCAGATGTTACAACAAACGAGATTGGGTTAACGTTGTTGATTGCATCAGAGTGTGACAGGTGAATTGTGAAACGCTTATTGGTTTGATAGCGAGCGAAGAACTCTTTATTTGGATTGATCTTACCGAAGTTGCTAGAACCACTGTCGATAACAGCAACATCAGCATCGTTTGCATAGGTTGTAGAAACTGCAGGTAGTTGACCACCTTCAGATGCTCTGAAGAATACCTTTTGAGGTGTAGTAGATGCAGATGGTAGGTCAAAGACGTGAGATACATCAGTCTGAATAAACGTTGCACTTGCAAGTGTGCTAGTGTAGTTGTGTAGATCGTACTTATCATCCAAGATGAACTGATAGAGATCGATCTCAACATCCTTATCGATGCTGTCAGTCTCAGATGCATAGATGTAGATACCTGCTGCAGCGTTCTCTTTAGAGGTTGCGAGCATCAACTTCGTCTGGTCAGCACCATTAAAGAAGCTAGTACCACTGAAGTCTTCTGGTTGTGTTACTCTACCAGGAGCAATTACATAGTAAGTTCTGTTTGTCTCGAAACCATTAGGTAGTCTGACAAGACGCTTATCAACGTCAACATACTTACCAGTTACGCTATCGAAACGTGGACGTGGAACCAGTCTGACTGGTGTACCAGTTTCAAAGTTGTGTGGGTTAGAAGGTCCAAGACCAGTAGTATCAATGGTGAATACTGTAGCTCTAGATGCTAGAAGTGCAGTGTTAACTGTCTGTTCTTGTAGGGATACAGTTCCAAGACCACTGTTAATGATAGTCGTGATGCAACCGATTAGAGTTTCAATAGCATCAGCAGTACCAGAGCACTCTCTGTAAGTTGCGGATGTTAGAGTATCTTGGATAACATCAGGACCTGTGTTCTCAGGACCAACAGTGACTGTTGTAGGTAGTGTATCTGCCCAGATGCCTTCTTCGTATACAAAGTATAGTTCAGTTGTGCTACTGGTCAACTGTGCATTGACAGTGTTACCTTCGTTTAGTCTAGAGTTCTTAACACCAAGTTCGATCTGAGTGTTGCTGACGATACGCTTAACGTATGCACCTTCAGGAATATTGTTGTATAGTGCTGTTGCACCATCCTGTAGCAGACCGTTGACATATGCAGGATCGACGTTGCTGGAGTTATCATACTCCTTAACGCTCATGCCAATGACAATACCACGAGTGTCATTAACATCAACGATTGCAGAACCAGCGGTTGTAGAGCAGTTGTATGCGAGAACATCAAAGTTACGCATTGCAGCGGTTGCCAACTGTCCAACGTAATCCCATGCATCTAGGGTTTCAGTCTTCTCACCATCGATGTAGGTGAGGCTGTTACCAACATAGTATGCTTCACCTGCCTGGATGCTGTTCTGGTTACCACCAAGTCTCAAGTCATTGACAACAGCGTCAACGATATAGGAAACGTCACGGAAACACTTGGATGCTTCATTGTTAGTGGTAAAGTCACCCTTATTAACAGGTGGTAGGTTATCGATTGTACCGTTGCCAATAGCATCAGTAAAGATATCAAACAGGTTCTCAATGGTAGAGCGGACGTTTGCACAATCCCAGTTACCATTGCTGAGAGGTGGTAGATTGTCTAGGTTACCTGCATAGAGTGCGTCAGAAACAATACCGACAAGAGTATCAACTGTCTGAAGAACATCAGCACAGTTACCCATTGCATATGCAGTAGGTTGATTTGCTCTAGAAGCACGAGGATAAGAGTGAGTTGTTACACCTTGATCCTTAGTGCATCTGAATGTTAGACCTTCAGTTTTGATCTTGATGCTAGTGTTAGCAGTGAGGTTATGTGCAGCAGATGTAGTAACAACAACTAGACCAGATGCTGGATCGTAAGTTGCTCCAGTTACATCATGCTCAACTAGTGGAGATGTACCAACGTTGATTGTGAATGAAGTTGATGTTGTTGCAGTAACCGCAGTGTTCTGACCAGAAATAGGATCGGAACCAGCACGAGGATATGTCTTGTTAGCAGTATATCCATCCATTGCACACTTGAATGTGAAACCATTATCATCGAGAGATACCTGATCAGAGGTGGTTACACCGTGTGGAGATCCGAAGTACATGGTGAAATCACCAGTAGCAGGATCGTATGTTGCATTGGTTGGAGTTAGTTGAGAACCACCAACAACATTAACAGAGTTAGCAGCAGCACTTACAAATCTGTGATCATATGCACCACCAGATACGATTGCACCAGCAAGAGCAGATACAAAGGTGTGTGGGTAAATGTGAGTAGAGGTGCCAACGTTGAAGGATAGTGTATCAGTAGTGACTGCAGTTAGATTGACTGCTGTGTCATATGCAGGGTCAGCAGCAGGGTTGCCAGTAGTTCTAGTAGCAGTTAGTGTACCAACACCACTGTCAGTGCCGATTGCCTGAATGATCATACCCATTAGGGTATCAACAGCAGCAACAGCAGAACCACAACGTGGAAGTAGTTCACCTGCATCCCAGTCTTCTACCATCGTAGGATCTTTGATCTGGGAGAGAGGATTACCAGCAGAAACTGTTACAGTCTCATTATTGATAACTTGGATTGCAATGTTCTTCGCTTCAGTGAATACTCTTGCTGCTTCATCACGCTCAGCGTCGATGAATGTCTCAACAGTAACACCATTGAATACGTTAGTAATATAGATCTTAGCACTGTCATAAGTCTTGGAGTTACCACCAAACTTAACGTCCCACATGACTTCTTCAAGAACATCCATAACATCATCCAAGCAATCTTGCTTAGTGTTACCAGTTCCTGGTGTGTAATTAGGATAGACAGCAAGCATACGTCTGTATGCTTCTTCAGCGATGAATGCCTTGTTAAGTAGAACAACTCTGTGTGCATCACACTCGATGTCACCAACGATAGTTGGATCGCCAATAGCATCTAGAGTGATGTTAAGATCGCGATCATAGTATTGGTTGTTTGCTGCACGGTTCATTAGATCTGCAGCACGCTTAAATGCAGTGATAGCAGGTCCAACTTCGTTGTCAACACCGTTGGTGATTAGGGAATTGCCATTAAAGTATTCCTTAGTTGCAGCGAGAGTATACTCATTACCACCGAACCAGAGATCTTGTGCGATAGCATCAACAACGTGACCGATATCTCTGCGACACTTAGCTTCACCAGTGATGAATGTTCCAGTGTTATCAGCAGAGTTCCAAATACCACCAGTGATGTTACCATTAGTAATTGCGTCAGTAACAATCGTTCCTAGTGTATCAAGTGCTGCTTGTACATCAGAACATGCTGCTGGATCTTGTCTGTCAACAGGAGAAGAAACAACTTCTAGGACAGCATCAGTAGCAGCACTTACAAATGTATGAGTGTAGTTACCACCAGATCTTACAGCGCCTGCAGTTGCAGATACAAATGTATGTGCAGAAAGAGGACTGTATCTAACAGCATTTGCGGTAGCAGATACAAATGTATGTGCAGATGTATCAGACGATGTACCTACATTAACTGTAATGGTAGTAGCGGTCTTAGCAGTAATGCTGATAGATCTACCAGCGTATGGATCAGTGCCAGGACGTGGATATGTGTGCTGAGTAGCATTGTTATCCAGAGCACATGTGAATGTGAAGGAGTTATCAGCAAGAACAATACCTTCACCAACATCTAGACCATGGTTTGCACCGATAGTGATCTCCATGAGACCAGTGGTAGGATCGTAAGTAGCAAATGTTGGAGAGAAAGTACGGTTAGAATCTGCAGGACCAACGTTGATCTTAATTGTGTTAGCAGTTACAGCAGTGATAGGTACAGCAGTGTCATATACTCTATCTTGCTTCTTCTTAACACCATTAGCAGTTGCGCTAACAAATGTATGTGCATATTGATCATTTACACCAGAAACACCAACCTGAACTCTAAATCTGTTAGAAGTTACATCATAGATTGGGATCCACTTACCAGCGAAAGGATCAGTTCCTGCACGTGGATATGAATGCTGGGTCTGGTTGTTATCTTGAGTACAAGTAAATGTGACAGAGTTATTATCAAACTTAATTAGATCACCATTCTTCCAACCATGATTTGGGATGGTGCAAGTCATTACACCAGTCGCAGGATCATAGTCAGCAGTAGTGATTGTATCCTGATCAATTAGAGTTCTAGGATATGAATGCTGGGTCTGGTTGTTATCCTTAGCACAAGTAAATGTGAGTGATTCATCTACAAGTTTGATGCTCTCACCAACAACTAGAGAGTGACTACCAATTGTTAGTTCTACATCACCAGTAGAAGGTTCGTAGTCAGCAGCAGTAACGTTAAATGGAACGATTGGTGATGTACCAACGTTAACATCAAATGTATTTGTAGTTACATTAGATACTGTCATTGCAGTATCGAAGTTACCATCACCTTGACGTGGATATGTCTTCTGAGAGACATTACCATCCATGTCACACGTGAAAGTAAAGGAGTTATCCTTAAACTTGACTTGATCACCATTGCTTAGACCGTGGTTAGCAATTGTAATCGTAGAAACACCAGTTGCAGGATTATAAGTAGCGGCAGATGGTGTGCCTACAGCAGGGTAAGAACCATTGTAGTTTGCATTACCTTCAGTAACAGTGAGATCCTTATAATACAGTCCATTATAGACTGCTTTCTTCATCTCATTAACTGCAGTTTGGAATGCAGTTACGCTCTCCGCTTCTTCACCCACAAGACCATTGCTCAGTGGTGTAGTAGCATTAGTAAAGTATTGTCTGGTGAATTCCTTGGAGTGTCTGTTACCCTCTGTGAACATGTCAACAGAGATAGCATCGATGAAGTAACCGATGTCACGAGCACACTTGCTTTCGCCAGGACCCATGCCATAACCGTAGTTAACCTCGGTAGGCATTGTGCTAAGGTTACCTTGAGTAAAGACAGTCTGAACAATACCATTGAGAGTATCGATTGCTGCCTGAACGTCAGAGCATAGTGCAGGTTGTGCTGTGATTAGTTGATTTGCAGTGTTACCAGCGAAGGTAACAGCATCTGTAGCAGCACTTACAAACGTATGATTGCTGAAGTTTGTGTTACCATCACCAACATTAACTGTAATGGTGTCAGTAGTAGCAGCAGTAATTTCAATGTACTGACCCGCAACAGGGTCAGTAGCTCTTGGATATGCGGTTGCTTGAGTATTACCATCTAGATCGCAAGTGAAACTTAGCGAACCAGTAGCAAGGGTGATATAATCACCAACAGATAGATCATGGTTAGCAATGCTAAGAACCGTAATACCAGTGTTTGGATCATAAGTTGCGCCGTGTGGAGTAAAGCTTCTTGTTACTTGACCATAGTCGCTGCCAGGTGCATTGTCAGCAGTAATGGTTAGATCTTTTTCATATAGTTGGTTGCTGACTGCCTTCTTCATCATCTCAGCAGCTTTAGCGAATGCAGTCTTAGAAGGACCTTCTTCGCCTGCTAGACCATCACTGATCTGAGTGGATACATTACTGAAGTATTCTGCACAGAACCTCCAAGTATATACGTTACCTTTTTTGAATAGGTCAAGTGCTAGAGCGTCAACAAAGTAACCGATGTCTCTACGGCACTTGCTTTCACCAGGACCAGCAATATAAGAAGTCTCTGCAGGTAGACCAGATAGATTACCAGCAGCAACTTGTGCGGTAACAATGTCAGTCAGTGTTACAATAGCAGACTGAACATCATCACAAGCACCAGAGTCAGTTCTGGGGATGTCATTACCGCCACCACCATACTGAGCAGGACCCTCAGTGACTGAGAGATCTTGAATAGCAAGTTGGTTAGCAACTGCTAGTTTCATCTGATCTCTTGCCGAGTTAAATGCGGCAATACTTTCTGTTGTCTCACCTTGTAGACCACCAGTAATCCAGTTGTTACCAGTTCCGTCAAAGTATTCAGAGATAAACTTACGAGCGTACTTGTTACCACCAACAAACAAGTCAAGAGAGATAGCATCAACAAAGTAACCAATATCTCTACGGCACTTATCCTCTAGATTAGGAGGTGCTGGGTTTGGTGGAGCAGCGTTGACTACACCCCATGCGGTGTTAACAATATCAGCTTTGTTCTGCTGGATCAAACGATATGCGTCAGCATATCTAGAACGTGCATCAGTCTCTTGATCACCTGGGATATAGAAGTCAGGATGTGCAACAGCAATCTGTGCTAGACCAGTGTCAACAATCTCATCTCTGTTCTGTTGGATGAGACGGTATGCATCAGCGTATCTAGAACCGTCATCGGTCTGATTATCACCAGGGATATAGAAGTCAGGGTGAGATACTGCAATAGATGCAAGTGCTTTGTCTCTAATCTCAGAAGAGTTACGACGGATCAAACGGAAACCGTCAGCAAGTCTGGATTGAGAATTAGTTTGAGTGTCGCCAGGAATGTAGAAGTCAGGATGATATACACTGATCTCTGCCAGTGCTGCGTCGAGGATGAACTCTCTATTGGCGACAATTCTGTTACGTGCGTCCTTATAACGACCAGCAGGATCTTGCTTCTGCGAGATGTCAATAGTTACGCCATTGGTTGTTAGTCCTGCTTCTTCTGCTGCAGAACCAGTGTAACCAGCGTTGATACCATATGGTGTTAGGTTGCTATTAGGATCAGGATCATAAAGGTCTGCCTTAACCGTTAGAAGGTTAGCGACTGCCTTCTTACAAAGATCTCTTGCTCTATTAAATGCAAACAGTGATTGTGCTTCTTCACCAACCAAACCATTGTTGATTGGATCACCATTACCATCAAAGTAGAACTTAGTAGCATCAATAATGTTGGAGTTACCACCATCTCTGAGGTCTTCTGCGATAGCGTCAACAATGAAACCAATGTCACGCTTACACTTACCATCAGCAACACCTTGGATATTACCAATACCAAATGTTTCGACCATCTGGTCGAATGCTGTGTTGACAATCTCCTGACGGTTTGCAAGGATTAGGTTACGTGCGTCGAAGTAACGATTACCTGCAGGATTTAAACCAGGGTTGACATAAGAAATGTTCTGAAGTCTAGGATACTTCTCTAAGATGTAACCGAAGACTTCCTCCTGGATCATGCGGCGGTTGCTTTCGATTAGGTTAGCAGCGTCAGCATAGACACTGTTAACAACACCACCAGATGGGTTTAGAATAGCACCCTTAGCAAGATACTTGACGAAACCTGTTGGTTCTAGAGCAACATTAAAGAACTCATCAGTACCAGCAGCAGGAGATAGTTTAACGTATAGTTCTTCGTTAGACTTAGCACCAATTCTGAAACCGTCAATTGTAGCAGCAGGACGATCAGTTGGTGTGATAATATCATCACTACCTAGGAACAGTTTGGTGTAGTTGTCAGTCTGAGATAGTGTTCCTTGGATGTCAACAGTGTAGTAAGCAACTTTCTTAGTTGCTGCCTCAGTATCTTGTACCTGCTTAGGTGGAATAATGTCAGTAATGTAACCACCCTTATCTTGGTTAAAGGCGAAACCTTTGAAACCAATAGCATGAAGTGATGTATTACCGAAGTTGGAGTTAGAGTTGGTGATAGACATGTCACCACCACTTTCCATCAGGAAGTGATCAGCGAAACCAACAGCGAAGATCGAAACGTTCTGGATGAATGCGTCGTCAGATGCACGAACGTGGAAGTTTCTCCACTCATCCTTCCAATAACTATCACCCTTGGTGTGATAAGGAACCGTAGCAAATGCGTCTGCTAGTGATGCTTGGTTCCAAGTGTTAGAATACTCGTCGTAACGGATGAATGCTCTGTCGTCCTTCTGCAACGAAACACCCGTGTACTGCGCGATAACCATGGATTTGAATCCAGTGGCTTTCAGACCATTTGCCCAGATACCACAAATACCCCATGTAGATCTGATCGATACGTTAAAGACATATGGCGATGCAGATTCGACACTATCAACTTCTGCTAGGGTCTGTGCGTTCTGTCCTAGCGTAGGTTGAGAAACTGTCTCTCCAGAAGAAAGGTTGGTGCCAATCGCACTGACAACAACAGGAACTTCGTAAGTAAACTTACGTGGATTGTTTTGATCGATCTCCTTAATCTGGAAGATACCTTCAAGGACTGTATCGATCTCAGTGTTAGCAATAGCAACGAACTGACCTTGGAAGTAACCATGGTCAACCTTTGTTGTTACTTCGATCTCAGAAGTAGATGCTGCAATACTGCTGTCAGTAGTAGCATCAGTGAACTTCAGACTTTCAATAACTCTACTGTCAGACAGAGGTCCAACAATTCTGTTCTCTTGGATATTAAAGTCGAATTCACCTGGATCATCAATTGTAGGTTGATACCTAGAGAATGCTTTAGCAATCTTTCTATAGAATAGCGCAAGTTCTTCCTTGTCAGCGTATTCAAAGACTGTCAGTTTGTGGTGAGAGAAGTTAGGTGCTGCTAGTCTAGTAAAGTCAGTAGGATCGTAGTAAACCTTACCAGTGCCTGCTGCAGAATCATATAGAGGAGATTCAGATGTAGTTTGACCATCTTTGATGGTGAACTGCCAGAAGTAACAACCACCAGTTACGTTGAAGATAGCAGAGCGAGGAATTTCACGTTCGGTAGTTGCAGGATCAGGCACATACATTGGTCTGATCGTGGTTCTTCTTAGGTCATAACCTACGAGAGAAGAACCTCTAGGGATGATAGCACCACCCTCAGTGTTGTTAAACTTATAGAGGACGTTATCTGGGTTAGAGATATCGAGAATAGGATCAGCACCCCATGCCTGAGTAACCTGATCAAATGCGAATTCATCAATTCCAGTGGTATCTACTAGACCAGGACGGTTGTCGATGTAGTGAATACCAGGCATCAGCATGATGCTGAACTGGTCAAATCTATCATTACCAAAACCAGGGAGGTAAGAGAATCTTGCGATTTCTAGGAATGCACGCTGAATACTCTTAAATGGCGTGATTGGTGAATTACCTCTGTTAGATAACGCATCAGTTGCGTTAAAATCATCTGGTGAAACATAGAGATACTTACCAGTCTTTGAACTAATAAGATTATCTAAACGTGTTAGTGGCATGATTACTCTGACCCTGCTTTTGAACTTTATCCTCGGGTTTATTTATACCACAAAACGACTGAAAATACTGTAAGGTTCTATAATTTCAATGAGTAAAGATTTGAACCCTATGGCATGACAATGAGTTCAGGTAGTTCAACCAAACCATTATCTAGTAGTCTGTGACAGTTTGCACATATAGGAGCACACTTGTCTATCTCTTCTTTTAATGTCTTGTAACTAGCGCACTCTAGTAACTTAGATACACTGTACAATTTTGGTGATGGATCCACATGAATAAGATCCATTTGTACAGGATGAAACTCTTTATTGCAGATGATACATGGATGCTTCTTTGCATCCTCTACTATCTGCTTTCTCCTCTTATGACTAATTTGATTTGCTTTATAAGTCTTAGAATTCTTTCTCGCCCACTCGCGCTGATACTTGCGATTTTCTTCTTTATCTTTGTAAGGCATATCAGAAATACTTCTTTAAAACATATGTAGATGTAGTAGAATTGTTCTTTCCACGTTACCATAACTCCCCTTCCTGGGATCGAACCAGGGACCAATTGATTAACAGTCAATCGCTCTACCGCTGAGCTAAAGAGGATTGTGAGTGGAGAATAGGAGACTCGAACTCCTGACATCCTGCTTGCAAAGCAGGCGCTCTACCAACTGAGCTAATTCCCCACAAGCCACATGTCGGACTTGAACCGACGACCTACGGTTTACAAAACCGTTGCTCTATCCAACTGAGCTAAAGTGGCGGTGGAGAGGCATCACTGCCTCTTGAATTCAAAAGCACCCCAGTCAGATCCCCATACTTTTTGATGAGTTTCTGCATGTAGTCCTTTATCAACAACCTTGTAATCTGTCTCAGAAATAGTAACCTCGTTTTGAACGTAGGTTCTAGTTCCTTGCCAGTTGACCCAGCAGTTGCAAGTAGAGGTTCCACCGTGGTAGGTTTTCTCCCCTATCTTCTTCATAATAATATCACACCCATCTCTGTAAGTCAAGTCCTGATCAGTGATTTGATCGATGTTCTTGCACTCAGCGAACCGTAGAGCATCCTTGACTTCGTAGTTTTTGAGACGATAAGCATCCTCGCCTTCATCCACTACTTCAATAACAAACTGACGATAAGGTCGGTTTTTTAGATAGTTGTATGCTTGCTCGCCATAGAAGCGATTATCAGCAATCTTTCTGTGTTGTACTCTGATATGTGCATAACGAGTAGGATGGGACTGTGCTTGAGTTTTATTTGCAAATGTCCCCTCTAACAAATCAATAAACTCATTCATTATGGTATAAGTTCTGGGTTAACAAGGTCTAGTTCAAATAGTACGGGATGGCATTCTTCAGCAATTAGATAATCAGAGTACCTAAAGATATCTTCTAGTATATACTCTTCGTTCATTGCTGCTTCAGACAAGATCCATTTGTCTTGTTTTTGTTCTCTCTCAAGAACATCAAATGCAAATGGCATGTTCTCAATAAAGTACATTAAAACAGGTTCATTGTCAACAAAGACATGTCGCTTGCTAATCGTGTACTTCATTGTCCGTTGCATGATTGTCAGCGTTTCCCAATACTATTTAACATTTATGCGAGATGTTTCTGTACCGTATTCGTTGATTGGATGGAAGTTCATTACAATGCTGTAACGTGGATCTTCTCCATCATAAGGAGGGATTTGATGTTTTAACCAAGCAGGTAAAACCAAGATTGAATTCTTTGGAGTGGCAACCATGACACTGTTGCATGTGTAAGGAGAGAGTTCATACACAGGAAACAGATAATGTTGATAATCCCAAAATGGGTTCTCAACGATCAAACGATTGTCATCCTGAAGATAAAGAATTGCAGACATGTAATAGTTCTTGTGATTATGCATCACACTATTCTGTCCCTTGGTTGTCTTAGTACACCAAGAACTCTTGATATCAAATCCCTGACTGTTTTGTTTCATAATTTGAAAGGAAATATCTTGCATAAGAGTTTCAAAATATTCCTTCATGTCAGGAATTCTATGAAGCACAACTTTATCTTCAGATACAGATGATGACTTATCATCTTCTCCGTCGTCTACACCAACTGTTGTGGTGTATTTTTGTGCTTCACAGAATTTCCTTAATGCATCAGATTGTTCATCTGAAATAGCGTCTTTGTATTGAAAGATTGGGATATGAAAAGGGTCAACCCTCTCAATAATACCACCAACTGTTTGTTCTTCTTCTTGAATATCAAATTCCATAGTCAACCATTAAGTAGGAGTGGCGAGACTTGAACTCGCACGACCAAAGTCAACAGATTTTAAGTCTGGTGCGTCTACCTATTCCGCCACACTCCCATTATGTAGGTCGAACAGGAGGAGCAGAAAGTTTAGTGATAGACTGTTGTTTAATCCACTTTTTTAGTTCGGGAGTTTCTTCCCATTCCCAAATTTCTTCCCGACCTTTGCTGTCGGTCTTCGTTACACTGCGCTTAGTCATTGTTAATACCGTCCATTACTTGTTGTAGATCGTCAGCACGTCCCCTATAGTAATCGATCTCCTCAGCGAGGACATCCCGAATATCGTCAATCACAATACTAGGATCAACGTCATCGTTGAAGTAGGACTTAATCGCTTCGGATAGATAGCGACGCCTATTCCACTCCATACTATACGGTTTGTAATTCATGATAAAAGGTCATATGATTTGATTGTACATGATCTAGGGTTGTTTGTCAAGCATACCTAATCTCTTAAGGTATTTCAAGGTTTCATTCATGTTACCAATGTGCTTGTCATTTATTGCAATCTGGGGATATGATGCATCTCCACCAAATTCCATCTGGAACTGTTGCTTTGAGAAGTGTCTATCTAACTCATATCTGTGAAAGTCAGAAACACCTTTGAGATTTTCTAAGAGTGCTGCCATACGCTCACACTCTTGACTGCCGTTGCTGTAAATTACTGCTGTGGACATTTACTCGTGTGGTTAAATTCAATAACGATCTTTTCATGTTTGGTAGTTCTATCAGAAACATAGTAATGTTTTGCTTCACCACCCAAGATCTTACAAATATTATCTAGTTGAGTTTTAACAGCAAATTTTCTAAAGTCGTCATCGATCATTTTGATTTTGCCACTCATCAATTTCTTCTTGAGTAGGAACTTTGATTGTAAAGGCAGTACCTTCTTCCTCAAATTCCTTATTCATTTTTTCGTATGTTTCTGGTGTGATCTTCTCAGTCACGTTGCCTCCAATCATCAGGTTTATCTTGTTTGAACCAGTCTACGATTTCGTCTGCACCTGAGAACCCTGTACGATGATTAGATGGGTCGGGATCTCCTAGTCCCATCTTATTCATAAAATCATCCATACTGCCCTCCTCAATCCCTTTGGATTGTCTGCGTGCTTTTTGCAACCAGTCCCTAGCAGTAGTATGTGCCTTTGCAAGTTTCTCTGCCCAAATCATATCGGACAGTTCTACCACATCGTTATTTGCAATTTTTTTGCAAATGCCTTCTAAACGTAGTCTATACTGAGTAGATAGCATAAATTCCTCATCATCATGTGATATTTAGAATAAAAAAGGGGGACCGAAGTCCCCCCGTTATTATATCACACTATATGTGAGATCAGAAGCTCCAAGTTGCTCCGATCTTGGTTCCATAACCGTTGTCAGCATCGTCGATGCCACCAGCGAAGGAGAGTTCGCCATAGACAGAAAGTGCTTCAGTAGCAGCAACGCTACCATAGACCTTACCAGACAGAACGGTATCGGATTCACCGCCGTCAGTGACAACGAAGCTAGGACCGATTTGAGCACCGTAGGAGACAGCGCCAGCTTCTCCAGCGTAGCCTACGTGAGCGTCGGTCGTCGTTCCAGTGTAGTCAGAACCCGTGAAACCTGAGTTTGCCTCTACGTTAACGTAGGGACCTGCAAGAGCAGCACCTGGAGCAGCGAAAGCGACAGCTGCGGCAGCAGCAGCGAAAGCAGTTTTGATCATTTTTGTTTTTCCTTTGTTAGTTTACTTGCGGAGTGGTTACCCGCAGATGTTGGATAGGGTTTTCCCCATCGCATGAATACAATTTATCAGGGTTGCAAGGAAAAAACAACCCCCCTTGTGCCAGTTTGCACCCATTTACATTTTGTATTACTTATGACTTAGTTAAGATAAATTAATGCACCAGTAATTCTGACGTTTGCACCAGTAATCTCAACATCTCCACTACCTGTAATATCCACTGCTGCTGCGTCCACAGTAAGATCTGCTGTGGTAATCGAAGTTGTAGCAAAATCTCCTGTGAAGTTTGCAGTTGTTACTTCAGTGTCAGTTGCTGTAATACTCAGTTCTGCTGTAGTATCAATATCAATAGGTCCAGAACTATACAAAGCAGATGATTTCACACCACCTACAGCAAAGTCAGTTCCTGTCTTCATCGCAATACCAAACTCACTGTCTTTAATTAGACCCCCTGGAGCACCTGCAGCAGTCAATTGATACCTACCACCAACACGCTGAGCATAGTCTTGCGCTACATTCCACTGCATACTACCAGGAGTGTTGATAACAGTAGTTGCACGAGGATCAAACTGCTCAGTAGTGTTCTCACCAGATCCTTGCGACTTGCTCTGACCAGTAACAATATCTTTTTTGTTTACCTGTGCTGTAGTGATGGAGGTTGCTGCCATTTCAATATCACCATCAGACTGCAACTTAATAGATCCACCTTCTAAAATTAGTTCAGCAGTTGCACTGAGGATAATTTTTGTAGCATAGACATAGCGTGTTGATCCCTTTACGTTCTCAACATAGTCACCATAACAAATGACATTCAGCGCCTGTCCATCTTCATCGTCTCCAGCACAATACTGAAGATCAGATCTATTCTGGTGGAGTTGCTGCTGCCCAAACGTTTTGATACCAAGGAGACCACTTTGAGGTCCTTTGTTTTTATCCTTGACACCTGTAAGGATCCTAACAGATCCGTCATGCCTGATGGACATGAAAGCATCACCAGGACCATCAATACGAAGTGCGCTTACTTCTTGTTCCCCAGGTAGTTTTCTCTCGTAAATTCTGGATCTAGTTAACCAACCCTTGTGCCAAGTATTAAACCTAAGATTACCTTCCAATTCCTGAGTTTCATCAGGAGTTGTTTGGGAGAATATACTATTAGGATACTCTTTTGCTGCCTTTTGATGTGACATGATTTATTCTCCTATGGGCAATCGATGTATTCGCCAGTACCAATTCTGGTAGAACCGACAGTTGCCAATGCATCAGTATCTAGACATGCTAGTGATGGTAATAGTTTAGCACCATAACCACCGCCACCAATGATATCAATTGCAGGGAACCTATCAAATGTTCTTGTTCTGTCTAACATTCTAGCACCAATGACAAATCCATCATCATTAATTACTGCTTCTGCTACACCAAGTTCTCCATTTACATAGAGATCAGGAACCTCAGTATATCCAACGCCTGGTCTCAAGATTGTAAATGCATCAACAATACAACGAACACCTTGATCTTTTGCTAGGTTCTTCTTATAACCAAAACCATTAGACTGTAGTCTGATTTCTGTTAGGAAACCATCTCCATCTAGCAGAGCAGTTCCTACTGCACCAATACCTTCGCCGCCAATAAAGACATATGGTGGTTCTGCCCATGGATCTCCTGGTTTATCAACAGGGATTTCAATGATACCTCCATTCTCGTCAGTAATGATCTTACTAGGATCAATAGTTGGGAACTCAAACTCTCTGTAAGTATTTTCTGGTGTCTCACCAGTTCCTGTATCATAGTCATCAATACCAAGATCATCTGCAGTAGTGATGAGAACATCGGCAAATACACCTTTACCATTCAAAGTAAATCTGAGTGTCTCTGCATCTTCTACAACATCGTCATCTTCAATACCAACAGTCACTTTTGCTTGGTTGTCAGTAATGATAATTTGTCCTGTCAATTGACCACCAACAATATCACCACTAGTAATACCAGTTCCATTTAGAGTATAGAACAGAACTGTTCCATCTACTACATTAGTTGTGGTAATCGTGTAGATGATAAACTCACCTTCTGGACAGAAAGATCTATTGGCGGTTATGTTATATGTTGGTGTTGTATTTGTAGTTTCGTCTACACCACTCACAGGTGTGCTTGGGAAGTTAATAGTGTTGTCAGGAACATCAGGAATAGGTGTTAATGGATTGGATGGTTGTGTCAAGTATTGATCACCATCATCTGGGGAAGTTACATTACTCTCAGTAATAGTACACTTACCAATGTTCTTAATAAAGTTTGTACTAATTCCACTACCTTCTTGAGGACTATTCTTGCTTAGTGAGATAAAGAAGTCTTCTGACGGTTCTGCTTGATCATTGTATAGTGTCTGGACTGGAATAGTCTTACTGGTTTCATTAGGAGCAAATCCTAAGATACCAGAAGTTTCTTGATAATCTACTCCTGTCGTAGCACTTCCTTGATTATTGAGTGTTTTATAATTAATTGAAGATGCCTCTTCTGTAAATCCAGACCTTGTTACTGTAAATGTTGCTGTCTCCCCTTCTGATACCGTAATATCACCAATATTGTACTTAATGATTGGTTTTGTGTTGTTACCTGTGCCTAGTGCAGGAACACCACCAGTAAATCCTACAGTTGTAATATCTAAACTCTTTCCTTTGTAAGCGTCATCGCAGACATATTGTGTATAATCAGCAGGTGTGTCTCCAAAGAGATTGTCAATATCACCCAAGAGATCATCTAAGAAGTTCTTATCATCATCATCTTTCTTCTTCTCACCAGTTGTGCATACTTTCTTGTACTTTGCACATGTGGTATCAGGACCAGAGCAAGAAATACCTAATAGTTTCAATACAAAGTTGATTGCATCACCAAGAATATTCAATGGTTCAGCAATAGCACCTAGGATTTCTTGTAGAGGACCTAGAATGCTGGATAGCAACTCACTCATCAATTGATTGATCTTAGACATGATGCCATTAACAAGTTCGTCAATCTGACATGCAATTGCCTGATAAATTTGATTGATATAACTCATCAACACATTGGTCAACCACTCTGCTAATCTAGTGCCAAGATCTTCCATCTGACAGTTAAGATCTTTCAGTAGATTATTGAACCACTCTGTTACTGGTGTCAGTGAATTACCTGTCTCATCTTGTCTTAGCAGTGCTTTTGTTAGATCATTGACACCTGCAGCAAGTTTTGTCTTGATATATCCTTTTACTCTAGCAATAAATTCAGATACTACAAGGTTTGCTTTGTTGATTTGTGTTCTAACTTGACCGACTGCTTCATTTAGTCCACCAGTTACTTTGTTAACATAGAATGTACCAAGTTGTCCGTCATTCTCTTGAATAGTTGCTAGCATCCCACTTACGATGCCAGTCATCTGTGTCTTTAAATCAACATCCTTACACTTCTCTGCTACTTCTTGGCACCACTCTTCCTGTGATTTAACTAGTTTTGGATCGTTAACGTTTGGACCAGGAACTCTTTGGTTACCATTACCATCTGTACTTCCGTCTGACTGACCACCACCAGTTTTAGCGGTCTTATCACTCTCTCCACCCTCTCTATTTTCTGGACTTTCTTGTCCATCTTTAGCAGGGTTAGGTGCATATGCACCTGATCTAGTTCCATGAGTAAAACCAGGATCATCTGGTCTTACATTTTTAACTACTGTTGTTGAACCAGGGGTCTGTCCAATAGACCCTAGGATCAATGGTTTCTGCTTCATGTTATCCATGTAGAAACCAATAACCCAACAACCCTCTACGAGTTGTGGGTCACCACCACCAATATTGCCAGGCATGAAAGGAACATTCACAGGCATCATTACATTTGCCCATGGGAGTTCACTCGTTTGTAGCAAGGACTTATCTTGAGGATGATCCCCAATAATCCTTACCTTATAACGATAACCACCCTTATTATTTGCTTCATCCGAAGCAGTTCCTTCGATTTGCCCCACCCACCAAGAAAAACCGTCATGACCAGTCCTCTCAATGGGTATCAATGCTGATAGCGCCTGATCCATATTAGTCAGTTGTCATGAATTTTACACTCTGGTGCGCCTGGTTCTTGATCACAATAGAGTTCTAGAGGGGAAGGATCATGGTGATCTCCTTCTTCGATCTCTTTCTTATGATGCTCAACATATTCTTCTAGATCATGCAGTTCGCCTTCAATGTGACGACGCATTTGTGGTGAGACAGTGGGATCATGCAAGATCTCCTTATCCTTCTCGATATGTTGTTCGATGCTATCCATGTGTTAGTACCTCCTTGGATTATTTATTGCCGTGATTAGACTGTTCTCCCTTCATTCCATAAGAATCTCGGGTCAGTTTAATGGTTGTAGTAAAGTTACCATTGTTGCCTTTTGTTCTATCATACGTGTGTGTTACCTCTGCAGCGAGATAGAGACCGCTACTTTCTACGTCTACTTCATTTTTTAGTGTCTCGGATGATGGTGCTTTATTGATCAGTCTAATGTCAACTCGGTCACCTGCACAAATTTCTGCATTTCCTGGTATTACGACTTGACATTGCTGTAGTTGCAACAATCTATATCTAGCAACTGACTGTGCAGCATAATATTTCTGCCAGTCAGCAAACTTTGTTGGGTCTTTGCCTCCATCCGTAGGTTCTGGTGATGCTGGTTCAGGTTCATTATACCATGTTTCATGGTCCAATAGAATAGACATCAACTTGCTAGGAGTTTTAGACAGATCTTTTCCTGTAGCACTTACTTGGTTTAGTGACTGTTGTCCACCCAAGTGTGCCATATTGTCAAAGGTATCTGTCAAGACATAATCATACTCTTCATACTGTCCAGTGGAATGATTGAAGAATACAATTTTAGATCCATACTGACCTTTTCTAAGACTAGTCATTAGATCTAGGTCAGATTTGAATGTTGCTGATTTAATAGTAAATCTATTGTCACTATTATCACTTACATTGACCGCTCTTTCAACATATGGTCCCCATTCCTTGACATTCCATTTCTTAGATTTTAGTGGACTTTCTTCATCGGCGCATAGACTATCAACGGCAAAGAAATTATATCCTCTATGTGTTTCCCAGAAGAAAAACCCACTACTTCCCTTAACTTTCTTAGTTGCTGGGTCAGAAGATGCTGATGAACTAGAAGATTTAGCAGTTTTATCTCCACTATATTTTGCATGTGGAGAAACAGATTTTGCTAGCAGTTTGCTGATGATATCAAATGGTCTTTCTCTTGTAGGTAGATAACTTACCTCAAACAAAGAGTTTTCAGAAAAAACTTGTTTAGCAGATCCTAGGTATGAACTATCAGAAAGCAATTTACTGACAATACTTTCTGGATTGCCTTGCAGTCTAGCAGTAACTCTTACAGTTTCATTGAGTAGTGCTTCTTCTGATACTAGTGCAATAGTGTATACTTGAGTATTTTGTTGCGTGTATCTGTTGGCAACTTTCCAAACTCTAAAGTTATACTCAAAATTTTCTTCTCTAATATTAGTCTTGACAGCGATTTTTACTTTTTCCATACCTTGAATAGGTAGGTTCTGTAATAATCCACCACTATCAACTGTTACCATCGTAGCAGATACAAATGGCATGTATACACTTTCAACATAATCAACGCTGGATATCAATGCCGTAATATCAAGTGTTTCACCACTAACAGACGTTATTTGAACTCCAGACAGTCTAAAGTCAGTTGTAGATTGAAAAGTTTCCATTATGCAGTCCTCGGGATAACAAACGCTTGTAATCCTTGTCCTTCAGATCCTGCTGCTGCTGGTTCTATGACTGGTACACCACTAGAACCTCCATTTGCTGCACTAGCAACTTCTGGCATTACAACTGTTGTTGTTTTTCCATTGAGTGCTCTATCTGCAGATGCAACATCACTAGAAGCACCGCTCACTGCTGCTGCTTGATCTTTATTTGCTGGATTTAGTCCATCTGTAGTTCTACTCTTATACCTCCTCATGAATTCTTGTTCTAGTCCCGCAGGAATTTCATCTGGTTTAAGTTCCGTATTTCCTTGAAATATGTTACCTTTTTTCAAAACTTTCCATCCGTCATCTGTTTTGACGACTCTATACATTTGACCACCAATACCAACATCAAGACCTTGACCAGTTTCTAGTCCGTAATTTCTATTACCCAAGAAACTAGGAGTAATTCCTGTAGTTTTAGTATCATCTATTGGGGTTTCAATCGGTGCCGCTTTAGTTCCTCTAATTTCATCTAAAACTGTGCCATATGCACTATTCAATCCATCATTATCATAAACACCTGACCCATCAGCTTTTTTAATTGAAGCAAATTGACCTGCTAGTCCATCATTATATTGCTCTGCAGTGATTTTTCCACTTAGATAATCTTGCTGACCTGCCATGTTTAGATAATATTCAGCAAGTTTATCTTGAGTTTCTTGATCGAATTTAGAATTTAAATCAATACCAAGTGCTCTTGCTGCTCTATCTGGATACAACATTTGATATGCACCAACTGCAGCACTTCTATGTTCTTTTTTAATGCCCAATCCTCTTTGATGAGCAATGTAATCTTTCTGATATTGAACAACCTGATTGATTGTCATTTTGGTAATATCTTCATCTTTTCTTGAGAAACCACCAAGATACTTCTTAAAAGTAGATCCATAATTACCGCCAGATTCTAGTGATCTAATCTTTCCTTTCAATGTGCCATCAGAAGCAGTGTATTTTGGACCGCCACCGCCCCTGGGTCCGCGTCTAAAGCGTCTTCTGTCGTCGTCAACGCCTTTAGGTTTTTCCCTTTTAGATACAAATTCCTTTAATAAAGGAATATTACTAAAGATATTATACAAAGCATCACTAATGAAAGTTCCTATAGAAGAGACAACTTCTTTGAACTTTTTAACAAATTTGTCCCACCCACTCTCTTTATCATAATATTGGGTCATACCCTCCGCTGCAAACTTAGCGAAGTCTTTCTTATGTTTCTTACGGTTAAGGAACATACCTTCACCAAGACCTTCACCAATTTTAACTGTTTCTCTTGACTTAGTACCACTCAATGTCAACTCTGTTCCATGCATCATGGACAGATAACCTGTTTTAGGACCACTTGTAAGTCCACCACCTGACATTGATGGCATACTAGCATCTCGTGCCATCAATGCAGCATCAATACCTAGAGATGCAGCAGTACCAAAACCAGGGATCATACTTGCTCCACCTGAAGCAAGTTCCATGCCAGCACCAGCAAAGTCGCCTGCCATTGCTCTCTGTCCAGCAAATAGTGCTGCAGCACCAAGTCCTAAGAATGGGATTTTCTTGATACCCATTTTAAGACCACCCTTAAGTAGTCCTTTGGTTGCACCTTTTGCTGCTCCTTTACCTAGGAGTTTACCACCAAGTCCTTTTAAACCCTTTAGTGCTCCACCAAGTCCTTTAAGACCTTTCAGTCCTCCTAGCAGACCACCACCTTTACCGCCCAGCAATCCACCGAGCATACCCATGATGCCGCCACCACCAGCTTTGCCACCCGCTGCGTCTGGTCTGAGAGTGCTGCTAAGGTCGCCACCCTTCTCCATGGCATTCTCTTTCGCAGCAGCAAGTTGCCTAGTGAACATTGCTTCACTAGACTGAATTTCCTGAGTTGCTAATTGTGTATCATTTGCAGTCTGTTCTCTGATCGCATTTTCCATGCGAACAATTGCTGCCGTATTGGCATTAAGAGCAGAAACAATATCACCACCATTGCCACCACCACTGAAATCAAGACCAACTTCAGAAGTTTTTTCTGGTCTACCAGCTTTAAATGCTGCAATCCTTGCTTCTTTGCTTAGATATTCACCAGTATCGGCATCAATACCATCAGTAACCGCTTTACTAAAGAAATTATTACTATTAAGTCCTCTGGTAATAGAACCACCCATGTCAACGGTAGATCCGCCTTTTGCCCCAGGAATTCTAGGTCCACCAGGAGGAAGCGCAGGACCACCACGCTGCACCATATTTGATAAAGCGCCACCCATGGCATTCTTTATCGCAGATGCTCCACGTTTTGATAGAGCACCACCTTTGCTGACTTCTTCTTGTACTTTTACTTCCTGAACATCTGGTTCTTTGTAGATGTCAGTATTTTGTCCCTTTTTGACAATAGCAAGAGCACCACCAGTCTCTGGAGGTGGTCCATTATCTTTTCCACGCTTACCCATCGCCTTCAATAAGTCACCAATCGTCTTAAAAAGACTTAGGTCCTTATTGTTTGCTGATTCAGGTGTAAGATATCCGTGTGCCATTATCGTTGTTTAGCGATTGCCTCTTGTTCTTTTTTGACTTGATCTAAGTATTGAAGCAACAAAGTTGTGTAAACTTGTCGCTCCCAAGGCATCATATTTTCAATCTCTGTCAAGCTATATTTATGGTGCTGCATCAAAGCAAAGTTAGTCTTAAAATACCCCTCCAAACTATTGTGGAAGAGTGCTATCCGAAAAAACTTGCTAATCCCTCAATCACGAACTCTGATTCTTCACCAGTATTTGGATTTGTGACAGAAAATGTGTGTGAGAGCGTAGGAGCAGTTTCAAAGAATTTCTGCAATTCTTCAAATTGAGAATTAGTCAAATTTTCTACAAACTGAACAAATTCCTTCTTTGTCGTGGTAGAACTGTCATATACGTCATCACCATCATAGATTTGATCAATACAACTTGCAACAACACTCAATACATCAGTTGCATCGGGTTGAATACCAGCAATTGAAGATTTCACGAATTCCTTCAATGAAGGATATCTCATAACGATGCCCATTTTATCAGAAAGTTCGATTTTGTTGGTATGACCTTCTGGGAAGTTTACCTTTACATCAGCTAGATTGAGATTATACTTAACTTGCGTTTCACCATCATCTTTGCAAGTTACGTTCATTTCAACGATTTCACCAACAGAGACAGCACGAATTTGAAGGAAAATGAATTCCAAATCAAAAATTGGTAAATCTTCGATTTTTACACGACTTAGGATACAACCTTTTAATAGTTGTCTGACAGCATCTTCAATATTCTTCTCATCCTGAGATTCTAGTGCTATCAACAGTAATTTTTCTTCTTTTACGACAAATGGGCGAAATTTGACTTTTTTGCCATTTGAAGGAATTGTTAACTCATACGTTGGTAGAGCAACCTGTGGTAATGCCATTATGTTTAGACCAGATCATATGTATATTTAGCGCGACTTTCAGAACCAAAAATTAGCGGAAAAAATTTTCCCACTTTCATGGAATTGAAAAGTCAATTTTGAAATCAAGCAAATGGTGATGTTGAAGTTACATTTATAGGTAGATCATTCGCTCCAAGTGTGAGGTCGGGTTTTTTATCTGTAACTACTGGTCTCTGTGCTCCCT
>Ga0213860_10000060_pt1 | contig 41914 bp, 33 predicted proteins | sample PICome_3_FD_160118 | JGI IMG/M metagenome (GOLD analysis project Ga0213860, IMG submission 160118) | Coastal seawater microbial communities near Pivers Island, North Carolina, United States - PICO550 | ecosystem: Environmental > Aquatic > Marine > Coastal | place: USA: North Carolina...
CAAACTAAAAGACTTTGTTTATTCATTTAGAATTATGTTGCCTGCACAATAATTGAAACTTTCATAGTAAATTCTTAATTCAACTCGTGCAATGTGAAAGACAGTTCTTGTGCTTGGAATTGCTATCACACTTTAGTGAGAAATATAAAATAAAAGTGCCTTTCCTAGGAGGAAAGGCACTTTAAATATTTATTTAAAAACGAGCCTAATTATTCCTCGTCATCGTCTTCTTTCACTTTCTTTTTTAAAGATTCTGCTGCATCACCCTTCTTAGCTGTATCATACATTAATGGTGTTGCTATAAACATAGATGAATATGTACCTACTATTACACCAACAATTAAGGCAAATAACAATCCTCTAAGAGAATCAGCTCCGAAAATGAACATAGCCAATAATACTACCAACGTAGTTACAGAGGTATTCAATGTTCTACTTAAAGTACTATTCAATGAAGCATTTATGGTTTTACCAAACTCCCATGACGTATGCTCATTTAAGAATTCTCTAATCCTATCAAATACAACCACCGTATCGTTAAGTGAGTAACCTATAACCGTTAATATCGCAGCAATAAAGGCTTGATCAATCTCCATGCTAAATGGCATAAACCTCCATGTCAATGAGAAGATACCAAGTACAATTAATACATCATGGAATACTGCTGCAACAGCACCTAATGAGAATTGCCACTTCTTGAATCTTATTAAGATATATAAGAAGACCACTACTAACGAACCAAGAACTGCCCAAAACGATGATTTTTTAATATCATCTGCAATCGTTGGACTTACTTTACTCGATAGCATCTTACCTATTTTTGCATCTCCTGAACCGTTATCAAATTCTTCATAAGTCATACCTGAAGGTAAATATGGTTTTAAAGCTTCAAATAACTTAGTTTGCACCTGTTCATCTGCTTCAACAGAATTATCTTCCACTTTATATTTAGTAGAGATTTTTAATTGATTAGGTGCACCAATAGTTTTAACTTCCGCACTTGCAAAAACAGCAGGATCATTTAAAACACTAGTCACCTCTTCTGTGCTTATAGGCTGCTCAAATCTTACCTGGTATGTTCTACCACCAACAAAATCTATCCCTTGGTCAAGACCCGTTGTAAATAGAGAACCTAAGCTTGTTAATAGTAAAACAGCTGATATTACATACGCAATTTTACGCTTTCTCAAGAAGTTGATATTTACATTCTTGAAAAGACCTTTAGTCATTGCAGTTGAGAAGTCTAATTTACCTCCTCTATTTACATACCAATCAATTAATAATCTTGTAATAAAGATTGCAGTAAATAATGACGTAACAATACCAATTATTAAAGTAGTTGCAAAACCTTTAATTGGCCCTGTACCAAAGACGAATAATATTAATGCTGTTAAACCAGTAGTAATGTTGGCATCTAAAATAGAAGACAATGCATTGGCAAATCCATCTTTTACCGATTCTTTCTGTGATTTCCCTTTATCTATCTCTTCCCTAATTCGTTCGAAAATAAGAACGTTGGCATCAACCGATATACCAATAGTTAAAACGATACCAGCAATACCAGGCAATGTTAATACCGCTCCTAAACTTGCAAGTACACCAAAGATTAATAAGATGTTTAACAATAAAGCGATATCTGCAAATCCACCTGCTTTACCATAGTAAAAAATCATCCATAACAATACAAATACTAATGCTATACCAAAAGACTTAATACCACTGTCTATTGCTTCTTGTCCAAGAGAAGGACCTACCTCATCTGCTTGCACTATCTCAGCAGAAGCAGGTAATTTACCTGCTCGTAATACATTTGCTAAATCTACAGCTTCAGTTAATGAAAAAGCACCTGATATCTGCGAATTACCACCAGCGATTGGTCCGTTTGAAACACTTGGCGCAGAATAAACAATATCATCTAAAACAATAGCAATATAGCCTTGAGTTTCGAATGCTTTTTTAGTCATTTCTTCCCAAGTCTTCGCACCCTTTGCATTCATTTGCATACTTACAGCTGGTCTACTAATCTGATCATAATCTTGTCTAGCATCAGTGATTACGGCACCACTCAATGGAGGAACACCGTCTCTATTAGCCTTAATTACATAAAGTTCAGAGTACTCTGAATCTTTATTTTGAATTCCCCAAAGGAATTTTGCATAACGCATTTCTGCAGGTAATAACGCTCTGTTCTTAGGGTCATTTAAGTGAGCTAATACTTTTGCTCTATCCTTAGCCAAGAACATTGCTGCTACAGAACCACCATTACCATAACTCTGAATGCCTAATGGATTTAAATCGGCAACAGCTGTTGAGTCTGTTTCTATCTGACCTGTTAACTCATCAATTGCACTTTCTGTGCTATCAACTACCTCTTCAGTCTCAGCAACTTCAGATGTTTCTTCCTCTTTTTCCTTATTTGTTTCAACTAATGCTTGATTTACTTGAAGAATATACGGTAAAACTTCTTGTGTTTTATATGTTTCCCAGAACTGTAATTGTGCTGTTTTTGTTATGATATCAACAACACGTTTTTTGTCTTTTGCACCAGGTAATTCAATTAAAATTCTACCTGAATTTCCTAAACGTTGGATATTTGGAGATGAAACACCGAATCCATCAATACGATTACGCAATACCTCAAAGGCAGAAACTATAGACTCGTCTATTTTTGTTTCTAAAATACTTTTTACCTCGTCATCAGTCATGTCAAATTTAATCACATCACTTAAATCGCGATTAGCAAAAATATCTGGAGAGGCCAATTTTGTCTCACCTTTAATGGCATCAAAAGCTCTAAAGAAAGATTCTAAGTAAGATTCTTGTGCATCTTTCTGTAACTCTTCTGCATCATCAAGAGCCTTGTTAAAGATTGGGTCCTTACTATTGTTAGACAATCCTTTCAAGATGTCTTTAACAGAAATTTGAATAATGGCATTAATACCACCTTTAAGGTCAAGACCTAATTTCATGGCATTTTCTTCAATTTCAGTGTAAGTATATTGAGATACACCTAACATATTGTATACTTCAATTGGTTCAGATTCATCTCCTACCTTAATTTTAGAAGTCTTTAAAGAATCTAGGTAATTGATTTCGGCTTGATTTCTTTTATCTTGATAATCCTCTTCGGATACTTCAAATTTGCTAACGGCATATGCTTTAGCGTCATCTTCTATTTGGTTAGCCTTAAATGTGAAAGACAACTGGTAAATACTTACCAATCCAAATAAGAGTGCAAACAGTTTAATTATTCCTTTGTTTTGCATTTTATTGTTTTTATGTCGAAAATTAGTCGGGCAAATATAGACTTTAACGCCCTATTCGACAATTATTTTTAATTGTTAAATGGGTTTCAACTTTTTTGATTGAAAAAAGTATTTGATTTGAAAATGGGAATTATTTCAGATTAGCTATTCCCTAAAAATGAAGGTCCTGCACGTACCTGTGGAATTTGATGAGCGAATTTGCTCTTATTAAAATGATATATACTTGGTATTTTTAATCTTAAGAATTCTTTAAAACTATGATTCTCAATATCTTCTTTTGTAGACGAATACTTTAATTTAGGAAAATAATAACGGTCACTCTTATGATTTAACTCAGTGATCTCTATTCCTTCAAAATCCCAATTATTTAATGGTTTATCTTGAATTTCTGAAACATTGAATTTATAAATCTCTTTCTTTTCAGAATTTGATTCACCCGTATTATTGTCCTCATAAGAATAATCCAAAATAAAGTTTTCTTGATGAGAAAGCACCTTTCTAATGCTCATCACATCAGCGTCGCTATAATAAGTGATCTTTAGATGTCCACTATTATATTTGCTGATTTGTAACTTCTCAGCACCAAATTCTTGAAGCTGTTGTTTTAATGATTCTATGGCATAATTTGCCTTGTCTGAAGAAATTTGATCATTAGTAAATTGAATAACAATTTGCTGGTTAGGCGCAATGTTATGCTCTATATATGTTCCTAAGAACATTAGAAAGACCATTACAATACCAAAATGTATTTTCAATTTCATACGCCAAATATAAAAATATTCTCTCTATCATTTTAACTCTCATATAGAATTAAATGACTAGAATACAATTTAATAGTATTACTTGTTTTTATACCCAATTATGAATAACGAATATCTTGGTAAATGTTTTGCAATTGACATTGCAATTCCAACACAGACAAAAACAAAAACAAATGTTAATATGATTAATGCTAACCAAGGATATTCGAAAGATATATTAAATTGATTTTTTATAATAAATGAAAAACTTAATAAAATAGGATGTAGAAAAAATATCGGAAAACTATATTTGGCTATAAAATTTATGGTTGAGTTATTATAATTTTCAAACCTATTTAACCAAATCATTAAAAATAAGCACAAAAATAACTTTTGGATAAACATTAAATCAATTGTCCCGCTAACTTCATGCCAATTTTGTTGATAATTTCCATTAGTGCCAATATAATTTTGAAAAATTGCTATCAAAATAACTACTAAAATTAGAATATAATCTTTATTTCTGCCAACTTTATAAATTTTCTCCTTATGCAGCGAACATAGAATACCTATTAAATAAATTGGAGTAAAATATATTAGTGAATGAAGCGCTTGAAATGGATATTCTAGCTCAAATGGTCTATGAATAAACAGAGATATCATTACTAAGAAAAAAACTATTATCATTTGAGACTTTAATGTCAAATCAATAAATTTTTTATGCAACGGAGACATTAAAAAAATCAGAATGATAAAAGGAATATACCAATAAGCAATTAAGTGTGCTCCTGAAATTAAGAACAAAACAAATGAACTTAGTGAATTATTGACATTCGTATTATTCATTTCCATAACCCAAAAATCAGATTTTATATAGACAGAAATTAAAATAGGTATGAACGAAAGAATGAGATAAGGCAGTAATACTCTCTTTGCTTTACTAATTATAAAAATCTTATAATTGAAGCGATTATAAAAAACAGAGTTAAATAAAAATCCAGAAATAAAAACAAAATTAAAAGTACCTCCAGTAATAATATTTCTTAATATATTTTCATGTACAGATTCAAATTTTATACCTGAAAAGGTATACAGGTGACCCATCACGATTAAAATTATTGAAAGTGCTCTGAAATGATTTATCGAATTTATAAACTTCATCTTGATTATCTTATATGAACGGTCGACATATTGCAGAAGAATAGCACTTATGCCAGAGATGTATCACATTTGAGCTGAAATTTATTTGAATACTTAATGCTATCCAATATAATCGGTTCTATGGCGTAATATGGTCGATTAAAATGATACCATGTTATTTAGAAAAAATATTATTTAAATAAAACGCAAAAAAAAAGACCTGATAAACAGGTCTTTTAAAATACTTATTTATTTTAAAATTCTAAAAGGCCATTTGTTTTCTTAACGCCTTCTGCGCTTTCTGCCAAGTGTGCTTTTTCAGCATTACTTAACGGTACATCAATTATCTTTTCAATACCATTACGTCCTAAGATTACTGGCACACCAATACATAGACCGCTCAATCCATATTCACCTTCTAACAATGTAGAACATGGGAACATTTTCTTTTGGTCACATGCTATAGCTTGTACCAACCCGCTTACTGCAGCACCTGGAGCATACCATGCTGAAGTCCCTAATAGTTTGGTTAATGTTGCACCACCAACCTTAGTGTCTTCTTTAACTTGGTTTAATCTTTCTTCTGAAATAAATTCAGAAACATTGATACTGTTTCTTGTGGCATGTGATGTTAAAGGAACCATACCCTTATCACTATGGCCTCCGATTACCATACCATCTACATCACTAATTGGTGCACCTAAAGCTTCTGCTAATCTGTATTTAAATCTAGCAGAATCTAAAGCACCACCCATTCCTATAATTTTATGCTTTGGTATATCCGTAGTTTGATGAACCAAGTAAGTCATTGTATCCATTGGATTACTTACCACAATAATAATTGTATTCGGTGAGTGCTCAACCAAACTAGCTGAAACTGTTTTTACAATACCTGCATTGATACCTATTAATTCCTCACGTGTCATACCTGGTTTACGCGGAATACCTGATGTAATCACACAAATATCACTATTTGCTGTTTTAGAATAGTCGTTTGTGCTACCTGTAATTTTGGTATCAAAAGCATTTAAAGATGCGCATTGCATAAGATCCATCGCTTTACCTTCTGCATAGCCTTCCTTAATATCAAGAATGACAACTTCAGAAGCAAAGTTTTTAATTGCTATATATTCTGCACAACTTGCGCCTACTGCACCTGCGCCAACTACGGTTACTTTCATTTTAAAATTTATTTATAACGTTAAAAAATCGAGTACAAATTTACGGCATTAGAGTCTAATTTCCATGACATAAGTCATAGTATTAAAAAATAAAAAAAGCAACCAATTAATGGCTGCTTATATCAAAATATGCGTGAAGATTTTATCTAAAACTAAAGGCAATACCTACCGATGCCGTATTGTATTCTTGAAACGTATAATCAGCAAAAATCTTAAAAAATGCAAGATTTAATCTGGTACCTAAGGTAGCTCGCATACCATTTGCTTCAAAATCTAGATTAATTGGATCACTAATTGTCTCATCAACAGTCTCAATTTGATTTCCACTACCATCTTCTATATCATAGGTTAGGGTATAATCCCCCTTCATCTTCGCTGTAGTTTTACCACTATTATAACCAAGACTTCCATAAAAGGTAATAATTTTAAAATCTAGCGATGCTAATGCTTGAACTGTCCATGTATTCATTTTAAATTCTAACTCTCCATTGCTTACAGTCACATCATCAGTTATGTTGTCATCTTCAATATCATAAGTTACAGTCATATTAGTAAAAGCGCCTAAAATTGAAATACTTAAAGGTAAATTATCTAATGGACCAAGGTATTGCGTTAAATCATGCTGAAGACCAAAACCAACTAAACCAGACTCAATATCTTCGTCAAAAGCTAAATTAGGTACATACCTAGCTTTAATATCTGTTTTAAAAGGAAGACCAAAACCAACCTGAACTCCAGGAGCTGGTACTGCACTTGCGGGTAAGTCACCCGCAATACCTCCAGGCATATCAAAACTGGCAACCTTAAAGGTACCGTCTCCGACAGGTATAGATATATCTATAGTTGTCTCGACGTCATCTTCACTCATAATAGTAGGCAACTGATCCTCACCATTAGGTAAAGTCAGAAATTCATATTGATCTGGAATAAAGTCAAAAAATTGAGCTTCATCTGGTACAAATGACAAATTAGCTCCAATTGTAATATCGAATCCGAATTTTTTGTGAACTTTGGCTGTTGTAGCCCAACCACCATTCATACTGTACATTAGTCCCTCCATTGCAGGAGATAAATAATTTTGAGTGAGTAGGCTAGCATCATCAGCGGCAAGCAAAATAGTTTCTAGCTCTTGAGCTTTACAAAGCTGAATACTAAAAATAACAAGTATTGAGGCAAATAACTTCTTCATAATTAATAGGTTAAGATTGGTGTAAATCTATAAAAAATAATTTAAATATTACGTTTTATCGGTTTTTTTTGTATTTAATCGTAAAATATTCTACAAATTCTATGCAATTCACTGAGCCTTTATCTAATTCCTACCGAAGTCTAATTTAGTACCGTTGTGCAAAACTACTTAAGCAAATAAAAAGTATTGCTATAGTCAAGGTTTTATTCATTTTTACTATTTTGTATTAATTTCTCTTATGCATCTGAAACCTATGTGCTCCATAGATGTATCTGGTGTGTTACGCATCCGTCTTGAATTTCTGAAACCTGAACACCAATAATCATTACACAAGAAAGATCCACCGCGTATTGATTTTTTCTTCTCAGTATTATTGTATGCATCAAATCCTGACTCAGGTCCCATGGGATTTATTGCTATTCCGCCCTTAAGTTTGAGCTCATAATAATATTTTGAGCTATACCAGTCATTAGTCCACTCCCAAACATTACCAGCCATATCAAAAAGACCGTAGTTATTTGCAGGAAAAGACTTTACAGGTGCTGTTCTTTCGAATCTGTCATCAACTGTATTTACATATGGAAATTCCCCTTGTAAATGATTAGCAAAGTGCTTTCCCTGTTCAGTTTTTTCATTTCCCCAAGGATACATGTAATTACTTAATCCACCACGCATAGCGAATTCCCACTCTGCTTCAGTTGGTAATCGTTTACCTGCCCATTTTGCATAGGCCATCGCATCATACCAACTTACATGCACTACCGGATGATTCTCTTTACCCTCTATTGAAGTTCCTGGACCATTTGGATTTTTCCAGTTTACGTTTTTTTTAAAGGTCCACCAATTGCTTAAATTATTTTTAGAAGCGCCTTTATTGGCATAATTAAATACCAAAGATGCAGGTAAAAGGTTTTCATCTGGTGGTTTTGGCGTCCCAGGTGGTAGTTGTTTTTTGAGTTCTTGCCAATCGATTGGATGTTCTGCCGTCGTAACATAACCCGTAGCCTGAACAAATTCCTTGAACTGTGCGTTAGTGACCTCATGTTCATCCATCCAAAAACCACTCACTCGTACCGTATGTTTAGGAAGTTCATCTCCTTGTGGTACGGCTGTTTTCGGCATATCTTCAAACCCCTCAACAATATCTCCGCCCATTTCAAAAACGCCTCCACTAATCTTTACCATTCCATTAAAATCGGTAGCTTTTGAAGCATTCTCTCTTATGGATTCAATTGACTTCACAAATGCAGGATTTAAATCGGTAAAATCAATCCGCACAATATCTGACTGCTGAGGTATAGGCATGCATTCGTTTCCACTTGATATGACTTTATCATCTTTACAGTTAAAGCACAGGCATAAACCACATATGACTAAAAGTCGCTTATACATGGATTATTATTGCTTTTTAAGACTAGCCATTATTTCTTTTACATAGGCATCCGCAGTTTTATATGCTTCCTTCGGGTCGTTTATCTCTGTTGTAACAACAGCGACTAATTGGTTGCTTTCAGGTTCGTCTAAATTATAAACCACAGTTTCTAACACATAATCTGTTTTAACATAAGTTGAACTAGAGGTTGGTATATAACCACCAAAAGAATTATAGTAAGAACCATAAGCATAAGGATACGAGAAGTAATCGTAAAAACCACCGTAATAACCAGGATAGTAATTACTATACGTTGCACCAACATAAATACCGCTAGAAGAGGTATGGATAGACTGTTGCTTATCTTTTACTACTGTTAGTACAATAGCATTAAACCCTTCATAACCTAAAATTTCTTTTATAAAAGCAACACGCTCTTCCGATATTTCCTTATTAGGATAAATTTTTGGTGCCTTTGTATAACTCGGAGTTGCCTTAATTCCTCGAGCCTTCAACTCATCTGTTAGAGCAATTTCAAATGCTAATCTTGCCTGATTATTAGACGTCCTAGCAATAACTAAAACATTTTTTTCTTTGAATTTGTTAACTACATTTTCTTCTGCTTTCCATGCACTTAGTACTTTAGTACTACCACAATTTTGTAATGTAATTGCAATTAATAAAGCAAAAGCTAGTTCCTTTAGTTGTTTTAATTTCATAGTTGTTTTTTGAATTATTAAATATTTGTTCATAGATACTAAAATGCTTCCTTAATTCCAAAGTAAATCCCTGTATTTCCATCTCTTCCAAAACCAATATCCTTTCTTAGATTTACATTTTCTTTTTTATTGAATAAATAACGTAATCCGCCACCCAAACTATATTTAATATCTTTTATAGAGAGGTCTGTGATTTCCTTACCTACATCACCAAATCCTGCAAATGCGACAAAACCAAATTTTGGTGAAATGTACTGTCTTAGTTCTGATTAAAAAGTCACATAATTTCTATCGCGATAACGGCCCATAAAATAGCCACGCATTCTGTTTTGACCACGCAATGCTGGTAATTCATAAAATGGTGCATTACTGCCAACGGTTTTCAAATATAAATTAGATGCAACACTTGATTTTTCATTAGCTTTTTATAATAACTCACGTCAAGTTCGAAAGTTGAAAAGACAAAACTATAAATTTAATATATTGGTAATGCCTTCAGTTGGATAAAAGACGTTATCCCTCCCATCCCAAACTAAATTAATACCCAAGCCAAAAAGGTCTCCTCCATTAAATCCATTAACTGATTCATCTATTAAAAATTGAGTTTTAAACTTATAGCATATCTAAAGGCGATAGTATTAAAAACACTTTTACTATTACTTCCATTAAAATTAAAGTCTGCATCCACCAAAATCAAATACATTAATATTATCCAGAGCATCATTTAGATCTTCAAAAAATTCATCCGGCAGAGTATCTAATTTACATAACAAAAAACTATAATGGCACATAACCAATGATACCCTTTCATTTTTGAGCTTTCGAGCCTATTATTCATTCTGACTTGTATAAAACGCTTAATTAAATCTTTTAGCAATAGCCTTTACATATGTACTTGCTGCTTCTGTAGCATTGTCCGGCTCCTCAAGTCTTGTCGTAACTACAGCTACTAATTCCTTATCAGCCTCATTATCTAAATTAAAAACCAAAGTTTCAAGCACATAATTTGCTGAAGTATATGTGGTTGATGTTTCTTCAACATAGTTACCTAAGGTGGTATAAGACATTGGGTTAACATAAAATCTGGCAAAACCTCCATAATATCTGGGATAATACCCATAATAAGTCCCACCTGCATAGTGACTTCCTTCAATTTCGGTTTTAACCAATTCTTGTTTTTCTTTCATAACGGTAAGAACTACAGCATCATACCCTTTATTTTGAATTATGGATTTAATTTTTTTCTTTTCTTCTTCTGTTAATTCTTGGTTAGGTTTCAGATCTGGAAATACATTAAAACTTGCTGAAGCCTTTAAACCTTTCTTGGTCAGTTGTTCAACAATTTCATTTTCAAAGACAATGCGTGCTGCATTATCATTTGTTCTTGCGACAACAAGCATGTTGTTATCTTTTACTTCTGCAATATCATCTGCTTTCCAAGTATTCAAAACTTTTGCGCTAGAGCAAGAGTTCAATAAAAATAATATTCCTAGTAAAAATGGTAATGTCAATTTGTTTTTCATAATTGTTATTTAATTGGTTTTGATTAAAATGAATAGCCTAGTGTAATGCCGTATCTAAAAGCCGGAGCAGTGAAAGTCGTCTTACCCTTAACTTCAGAAAATTTAAAATCGGCATCAATAAAATCGAATAAGCTGTACTGATCCAAAGCATTATTTAAATCTTCATAGAATTCATCTGGTAGGTCTCTTTTATTTTCAATTTCATAGTTATGGAAACCTGCTCCTGGCCCTACAATTAAAAAATTAATCGAAAATCGGTCTGATATAGCCCATTTATAACCCGCCATAAATCCAACAGACAATACTGAGATATCAGCATCGAATTCTACAATAAAATCATCACCAGCATCATCGGTATACAAACCATCAAGATCTGATTTATAGTTTGAGTATTTTGTATAAGCACCAAAATAGAAACCATCCATACTATACTTTGTTGTGCTATTTAGGTAATAACGAAGAGCAGGCGCAAATTTAAAACCAGAATATGTAAGATCACCAGTTTGAATCTTATCCGTATCTAAACCTGATAGCCTGATTAAACCATTGTCTCCTTTAAAACCAATACCAAGCCCAACAGATATATGGTCTCCTATCATACGTTCATATTGAAATTGATAAGCACCATTCAGCAAGTCAGAAACTGAAAGTCCAATTTCATTTTTTCGCTCATCTCTTAAGTCCTCATTCTGAGCATTTATGCAAAAACTCAAACTAATTAGCACAATGATTAATACCTGCTTTATCAATTTAATTGATTTAATTGATTTAATTGATTTAATTGATTTAAGTTGTATAAATATGGCTTAAATACAAATTAAATATGCCACATTTTGGGGTGGAAAATAACACCTTAATTATTAATTGTATGAATTTAACAAGTATTCTTTTAATTACATATTTCTTAATAAATTATTTTTAAGATTTTAACTTCTTTGTACTAGAGTTAAACAAAAAAACCACACTAATTATGGTGTGGTTTTTTACCTTTTTTAGAATTTGTTATTTATTGTTGCTAAGCATCAATATTTGCATAAATTGCATTTTTCTCAATGAACTCTCTACGCGGTGGCACTTCATCTCCCATTAACATTGAGAAAATACGGTCCGCTTCAGTACCATTATCAATCTGTACTTGGCGCATTGTTCTAAACTCTGGATTCATAGTTGTATCCCAAAGCTGTTCTGCATTCATTTCACCGAGACCCTTATAACGCTGAATTTTTGAATTATCACCGAAAGTTTCTACAATTTCATCACGTTCTTTATCAGACCATGCATATTGCTTCTTAGCACCTTTCTTAACCAAGTATAGCGGTGGTGTTGCGATATAAACGTGGCCGGCTTCAATTAATTCTTTCATATACCTAAAGAAGAAGGTTAGAATTAATGTTGCAATGTGACTACCATCTATATCTGCATCACACATAATCACGATTTTGTGATATCTCAATTTTGATAAATTCAAGGCTCTCGGATCTTCCTCTGTACCAATTGTAACGCCCAAGGCCGTAAATATATTTTTAATTTCTTCGTTCTCAAAAACCTTATGTTGCATCGCTTTCTCAACATTTAGGATTTTACCTCTCAATGGTAAAATAGCCTGAAATGCTCTATCCCTGCCTTGCTTGGCCGTTCCACCTGCAGAATCACCTTCAACAAGAAATACTTCGCATTTAGCAGGATCTTGCTCTGAACAGTCTGATAATTTTCCAGGTAAACCACCTATACTCATCACAGTTTTACGCTGCACCATTTCACGCGCTTTTTGAGCTGCGTGACGCGCTTGAGCTGCCAAAATTACTTTTTGAACAATTATTTTAGCATCGTCTGGGTGTTCCTCTAGATAATCCGTAAGCATTTCTGAAACCGATTGACTTACCGCAGCAGAAACTTCCCTGTTACCAAGCTTGGTTTTTGTCTGACCTTCAAATTGTGGTTCTGCTACTTTAACTGAGACAATTGCGGTTAACCCTTCTCTAAAATCATCACCAGAAATATCAAACTTCAATTTATCTAACATACCTGAACCATCAGCATACTTTTTAAGTGTATGTGTTAATCCACGACGAAAACCAGATAGGTGCGTACCACCTTCATGCGTATTAATGTTGTTTACATACGAGTGCAAATTCTCAGCATAAGATGTATTGTATACCATAGCTACCTCAACTGGTACTCCATTTTTCTCACCTTCAAAAGAAATAACATCTTTCATTAAAGGTTCTCTATTACCATCTAAAAATCTAACGAATTCTGGTAAGCCATTTTCAGAATGGAAAGTTTCTCCTTCGAAAGAACCGTCTTCTTTTTTATGACGACGATCTACTAAATGTACCGTTATACCCTTATTTAAATAAGCAAGCTCACGCATCCGACTTGCCAAGGTATCGTAGTTATATTCTAAAGTTTGCTGAAATATCTGTGGATCTGGTTTAAATGTTACGACCGTTCCTGTCTTATCAGATTCACCAACGACTTTCACAGGATACATTGTTTTACCTCTTTCATACTCTTGCTCCCAGATTTTCCCTTCTCTAAAAACTGTAGCTTTAAGATGCTCAGATAATGCGTTAACACAACTAACACCAACACCATGAAGCCCTCCAGAGACCTTATATGAATCTTTATCGAACTTACCACCTGCTCCAATCTTGGTCATTACAACCTCTAAAGCTGAAACACCTTCTTTTTTATGAAGGCCTACAGGTATACCACGACCGTCATCTTCAGTGGTGATAGAATTGTCTTCGTTAATAGTTACAGTAATATTATCACAATGTCCGGCCAATGCCTCATCGATAGAGTTATCTACAACCTCATATACTAAGTGATGTAATCCTCTAGTACCAACATCTCCAATATACATTGATGGACGCATACGCACGTGCTCCATCCCTTCGAGGGCCTGGATACTGTCCGCACCATATTGTTTTTTATTCTCTTCGCTCATAATTTTATATTAATCAATATTTTGTTTTGCTATACATTAAAAAAGACGCTTTTAGCGTCCCTTTTGAGTACTATCAAAGATACAAAATAATAGAGCTAAAAATTAGCTTTTTATGCACTTTACGCAATAATTATCAACAATTGTTAAAAACATAAAAATGTCTTAAAATAGCTAAAAAGCGCCTTAAATTTGATTTGTGTTGATTTTTTTCTGTTTGAAAAAATGAAAGTAATAAAAATTGATTAGAGGTCTTAATATGGATTTTTAGTATGAATTTAATTATTGCTTAAAGGTAATTTGTAAACAGGTAATTAAATTAGAATTTCATGATTAATACCTCTAGGTATAAAAATGAGCTAAAATTGTTACAAAAAAAGGAGCATTTAAATGCTCCTCAATTATTTATAGTATTTAAAATCAAATTAATATGCATCTTCATGCACTTTTGCTACTGCTCTACCAGATGGATCGTTCATATTTTTAAAGGCTTCATCCCACTCTAATGCAATTTTTGTACTACAAGCTACACTTGGTTCTTGAGGTACACTCAAAGCGGCCGCATCACTAGGGAAATGACTTTCAAAAATAGTTCTGTAGTAGTACTCTTCCTTGTTTTGTGGTGTTTGTATTGGATAACGGAAGTGTGCATTTGCTAACTGCTCATCACTAACTTCTGCATCAACAACTTCCTTAAGGGTATCTATCCAGCTGTAACCAACACCATCACTAAATTGTTCTTTTTGTCGCCATGCTACGCTTTCTGGCAACATGTCTTCAAACGCTTTACGTACAACCCATTTTTCCATACGTTCTCCATTAATCATTTTGTCTTGTGGGTTAATGCGCATCGCAACATCCATAAATTCTTTATCTAAAAATGGTACGCGTCCTTCAATTCCCCAAGCCGCCAAACTCTTGTTTGCCCTTAAACAATCGTACATATGCAACTTGCTCAATTTACGCGTGGTTTCTTCATGAAACTCTTGAGCGTTTGGTGCTTTATGAAAGTATAAATAGCCTCCAAATAATTCATCTGCTCCTTCTCCAGACAATACCATTTTAATTCCCATTGATTTGATAACTCTTGCCATTAAGTACATTGGTGTACTCGCCCTAACGGTTGTAATATCATATGTTTCTAATTGGTAGATAACATCCTTTACGGCATCTAGCCCTTCTTGAATTGTAAATTGAATCTCGTGATGCACAGTACCGATATGGTCAGCTACTTTTTGAGCAGCAACTAAATCTGGTGAACCTTTCAATCCTACTGAAAAACTGTGCAACTGTGGCCACCAAGCTTTCTCTTTATCATCTGCCTCAATTCTACGTTCTGAATATTTTTTGGCAATGGCAGATGTTACTGAAGAGTCTAATCCTCCCGATAAAAGTACGCCGTAAGGTACATCACTCATTAATTGTCTGTGTACGGCATCCTCTAAAGCTTGTCTGACCTCAGCAATACTAGTTTCATTGTCTTTTACTGCTTCGTAATCTTCCCAATCGCGCTTGTACCATTGTACCAATTCACCATCTTTACTACTTAAATAATGTCCTGGAGGAAACAATTCTATCTTGGTACAAACGCTTTCAAGAGCTTTTAATTCTGAAGCAACATAGAATGTACCATGCTTGTCCCAACCCATGTAGAGAGGAATAATCCCCATATGATCCCTTGCTACAAAATATTCATCTTTATCAACATCATATATTGCAAATCCAAAGATCCCGTTCATATCATCCACAAAATCAACACCCTTTTCCTTATATAGCGCCAAGATAACTTCACAGTCACTTTCAGTTTGAAATTTGTAATCAGGAAATTGCAAACGCAACTCTCTATGGTTATAGATTTCTCCATTTGCTGCTAAAACAAGTTTCTTATCCTCACTAAATAATGGTTGCTTACCTGAAGCCGGATCTACAATTGCTAAACGCTCGTGTGCTAAAATTACTTTATCATCACTATATATACCGCTCCAATCTGGTCCGCGATGACGAATGGTTTTTGCCATCTCTAAAACCTGTGGTCTTAAGGTTTCACTTTTCTGCTTTATATCAAACGCACATACTATTCCGCACATAACTTTTCATTTTATTATTAATTATGAAGCAAATATGAGTTGAAAGTTTTATATATTAAATATATAATCTAATATTGATTATAAATAAAAACTTATTATACAATTTTTTAATAAATATGTAAGTACTATACCATTAAACAAACTATATTAGTGTCAATGTATAAATTTTAATATTTCATTACGACAAAAAGCACTTTATAAATTCTAATTTTAACATCTACATAAACAAACTTAAATTATGAAGACTATAAGACTATTTACATCCATTGCATTTGCATTTATGATGCTATTATCATTTAATGCTGAAGCTCAAGAATTCAAACCACTTGACAAAAGTCCAATGGACGCTGCAACTTTTCCAAGCTCTTACAAAGAATCTAACAAGCTTATCAAAATCACTTACGGTAGACCACAATTAAAAGGTCGTGGTATGAATGATTTAGCACCTGCTGGTAAAGTTTGGCGAACTGGTGCTAACGAAGCCGCAGAATTAACTTTATATACAGATATGATGTTAGGCGATTCAAAGGTTAAAGCTGGTACTTATACTTTTTATGTTATTCCAAGTGAGAAAGAATGGACGGCAATAATTAGCACAGATTTGAATGTATGGGGAAGTTATTTCTACAAGCAAGAAAATGATGTAGCACGCTTAGCTGTACCTGTTTCTATGGCAGACGAATCCTTAGAAGCTTTTTCTATTGCTTTTGAAAAGTCTGATGATGGCGTACATATGCATCTAGGTTGGGACAAGGTGAGAGTAGCCGTTCCTTTTACTAAGTAAACATTAAACTCAAATACAAAAAGCCTTGATTTCTCAAGGCTTTTTTTATGGAATATTTAAATATTTATGTGTTTGAAGAGACACTTTCCACTTTGGGTTTGCCATAACATAATCTACAATTTGAGACATCATCTTTTCGCGCTTACTCCACTCTGGTTGTAGATACAAAATACAGTTCTCATTTACCTTTGCCGCCTGTTCTTCAGCAAATTTAAAATCGTCTTTATTATAAATGATACATTTAAGTTCGTGTGCCTTACTATAAATCTCTTCTGTTGGTAATTTTTTTTTCTTTGGCGAAAGACAGATCCAATCCCACTCTCCAGTGAGTTTATAAGCACCCGAAGTTTCAATATGAGTTTGAACACCTTTTGCCTTCAGTTGCTCAGTTAAAGGACCCATATCCCAAGTAAGAGGCTCTCCACCAGTTACAACGATGGTATTGCTATATTTTACCGCATTCTCGACAATTTTAGAAGTCTCTGTTGGTGGATGTAATTCTGCCAACCAACTTTCTTTAACATCGCACCAATGGCAACCTACATCACAACCACCTATTCTTACAAAATATGCTGCAGTTCCTTTATGATAGCCTTCGCCTTGGATGGTATAGAATTCTTCCATTAAAGGAAGCAAAAGCCCCTTATCAATTAATTCTTGTTGTTCTCTTCGCGTCATAGTTGGCAAATATATTGATTACTTCACATTTTTTGGTTGCAAAGCTCAGGAATCTATAAACTAATAGTCTTGCAAAATTATTGTAAATACTAGACCCTATTTTGCTACAATAACGTCTATTTCTATACTTGCACCACCTACCAGACCCATAGTTGCAAAAGTTGTTCGAGCAGGTTTCTTGGTAAAATACTGTGTATAAACTGAATTAAAGGCTTTAAAGTCGTTTATGTCCTTAAGAATTACAGTGCATTTTACGACATTATCCAAACTTAAATTATGATGTTTCAAGACGTCTTCTATATTTTGAATGACCTGTTTAGTTTCAGCCTTAATACCTCCTTCAACGAGTTTTCCTTTCTTATGATCTTTACCAATTTGGCCGGTTAGAAATAACATATCATCAGTTTCAACAGCATCACTGTAAGGAACATTTGCCCTGCTCGGCTCATGCGACTTATGAAACTTTATTTCCCCATTTTTTAAGGTACAAGATAAATGAATAATTAAAAAAAGATGATAAAAAAAGAGTATTGGGTTTTCATAGGAAATGGAGTTTTATACTTGATTAAAATTACATTATTTTTATGCAAAATATGTGATCCATGACGAAATCAGACAAATTCAGAAATGACATTGCAAAAGGCAACACCTTTAAAGGTGACTTTATAACACTTGGCGCTGCAATGCTTGAAGGTGAAACCATGACTAATGCATATGTAAATATCCCTTTAAAAACCATGAATAGACATGGTCTAATAGCAGGTGCTACCGGTACTGGTAAAACTAAGACTCTTCAAGTATTAGCTGAAAATTTATCTGAAAAAGGCGTACCAGTTTTATTAATGGATATTAAAGGTGATTTAAGTGGATTAGCAAAAGCCAGTCCTGGTCATCCAAAAATTGATGAACGTCACGAAAAAATTGGACTTCCTTTTGAAGCAAAAGAATTTCCTGTTGAGATCTTAACCTTGTCTGAACAAGATGGTGTTAGATTACGAGCAACAATAAGTGAGTTTGGACCTGTATTAATTTCGAGAATTCTAGATGTTACAGAAACCCAAGCTGGTATTATCTCAGTAATTTTTAAGTATTGTGACGATAACCATTTGCCACTTTTAGACCTTAAGGATTTTAAGAAAATACTACAATACTCTACAGGTGAGGGTAAAAAAGAATTTCAAGAAGCTTATGGTAGAATTTCAACGGCATCAACGGGAGCTATCTTAAGAAAACTGATTGAACTAGAGCAACAAGGTGGTGATTTGTTTTTTGGAGAAACCTCTTTTGATACTCAGGATTTATTAAGAGTAGATGAAAATGGTCGTGGTTATATAAATATTATAAGATTAACCGATATACAAGATAAGCCTAAGTTGTTTTCAACGTTTATGCTTAGTTTATTAGCTGAAATATACTCTACATTCCCTGAACAAGGTGATAGTGGTAGACCAGAACTAATCATGTTTATTGATGAAGCTCATCTTATCTTTAATGAAGCTTCAGATGCCCTACTTAATCAGATAGAAAGTATCGTTAAGCTTATTAGAAGTAAAGGTGTTGGTTTGTATTTTGTTACTCAAAATCCAACAGATGTACCAGAAGCTGTACTTGGCCAATTAGGGCTTAAGGTGCAGCATGCCTTACGCGCATTCACTGCAAAAGACAGAAAGGCAATTAAGCTAACTGCACAGAACTATCCAGATACTGAATATTATGATACGGCAGATGTTTTAACTTCTTTAGGTATTGGTGAAGCTTTAGTCTCTGCTTTAGACGAAAAAGGAAAACCAACTCCATTGGCAGCAACCATGATGCGAGCACCAATGAGTAGAATGGATATCTTGACGGAATCTGAGTTAGGTAGTCTACTCACTGCTTCTAAATTAGCAAGAAAATACAATGAAGAAATTGATCGCAATAGTGCTTATGAAATGCTAAATAAAAAAATAGAGCAAGCAGAGGCAGAAGAAGCAAAACAAAAAGCCAAGGAAGAACAAGAGGCGCTTAAGAAAGCAGAAAGCAAAAGAAGAACCTCTTCCTCTCGTAGAAGAAGTACAAGACAAAATCCAATTGTTAAGGTTTTATCTAGTCCAACTGTTATCAGAAGTGTACTTGGTATACTCACAAAAATGCTCAAATAAATTCAAACCTGAATTAATTTTATAAACGCTATGAAAAACATTTTAGTTGTTTCAGTAATATTTGCTTTGCTTTTTGCAAGTTGCACAAAAGATAAATCTACAGATCTTTTCTTGGTTAAAAAAGGCCAAATAGGATTATTAACTGATTCTACCCAAGTGAAGGATCTCGATATGATTTTCGCAAACGATTCGGTAGTGCGTTATGTTGCTGGAGATGAGTTTGCCGGTTCTGTAAATAGTATTGAAGTCTTTGAAAAAGGTGGTAAAAAACTCCTAGATCTTTCCCCTAGAGAGGCTTTAGACTCCACATCAGTAATTTCTAGCATTACAATAATGGACAGTCGATATAAAACGGATAAAGACATTTCCACGTTGAGTACGTTTAAAGCAATAAATGACAGCTATAACATCTCTAAAATTGACAAACTCATCGATAACTCTTTGGTTATTTCCGTAAATGAAATCGATGCTACATTTACAATTGATAAAAATGATTTACCTGCAGCACTTAGATTTACTACGGAACGGACTATTGACGCAATTCAAATTCCAGGAGAGACCAAGATTAAGTATTTTATGATTCATTGGTAAAATGAAAGAGAAAAAATATGTTATTCAGAAATCACCTTTTATTGTACCTACTGACGATGGTAAAGTAATAAAGGAACACTTTGGCTTAGCGTCAGATGGTAACGCCAATATTAGTATTGCTCACATGGTTGCGCCTCCAGGCTGGAGTGAACCTTTTCAAACACCTGAATTTGATGAATACACTTTTATAATTAAGGGTAAAAAACAATTTATCATAAATGACGAAACTATAATTTTGGAGGCAGGTCAGTCCATAAAAATTGAGAAAAATACTCGACTTCAGTATTCAAACCCATTTACTGAACCTTGTGAGTATATTGCAATTTGCTTACCAGCCTTTTCCATAAATTCAGTTAATAGAGAGGACCTATAATGAGCAGTTTTGTAATTAAATCAATTGGCAAGGCATTAAATGCTACGAGTATTGTTTCGGCTAAATATGCATCAAAGAAAGCTTTAAACTTATTTGCCTCACCCAGGAAAGGTAGATACAATGAATCTCAAAAGAAAATATTAGAGCCAGCAGATTTTCAAGAACTGTCTTACAACAATCTTAAAATAGCGACGTATCATTTTAAGGGCACAAATAAAACCATTTTGTTGGCCCATGGATGGGAAAGCAATGCGTCTCGTTGGTCTTATATATTAGATGATTTATTAAAACAAAAGTATAACGTCATTCTACTGGACGGTCCAGCACATGGCATTTCAGATGGTAAACAGTTTAATGCTATATTATATTCTGAATTTATCAATGTAGTTGCCAATGCTTATAAACCAGAAGTATTAATTGGACATTCTGTTGGCGGAATGGCAAGTGTTTTTTGCATGCATAATCATCAACTAGATTTTATAAATAAAATGGTGCTCTTAGGTGCACCTGCACATTTTACTGGCGTTTTTACTAGATATAAAACAATGATGGGCTATAATCATCGTATTTCTGAAGGATTAGATAGAATTGTTCTTGAACGATTTGGCAAACCAACCGATTACTTTTCTGCGGCAAATTTCACAACAGTAATAAATGCCAAAGGACTGATAATACATGACAAAAAGGATAAAATAATTCCTTACGAAGATGCGTTGTTATTTGCAAATCGTTATAAAAATTCAGAACTTATAACAACCTCTGGTTTTGGACATAGTTTAAGAGATAAGTCCATAACGCCTCCTATTATTAAATTTATAAATAATTAAGGATTAATGTCCAACGAATTAAAACGGTTAAATAAATATTTGAGCGAAGCAGGTTATTGCTCACGCCGGGAAGCAGATCGATTAATTGATGCTGGACGAGTAACAATCAATGATGTTATACCAGAAATGGGTACAAAAGTAGCTTCAGGTGATGTTGTAAAAGTGGATGGTGAAATTGTTGGAAAACGAAAGAAAGATTTTGTCTACTTAGCATTTAATAAACCTGTAGGTATTGTGTGCACTACAGACACAAGGGTTGAAAAGGATAATATTATTGATTATATCAATTACCCAAAACGAATCTTCCCTATTGGTAGATTAGATAAGCCAAGTGAAGGATTAATTTTACTTACAGACGATGGTGATATTGTAAACAAAATTTTAAGAGCTAGCAATAACCATGAAAAGGAATATGTGGTTACAGTTGACAGGCCAATTTCTCAAACATTCATTGAACGAATGGCAGGTGGTATCTATATTGAAGCATTAGGACAACGCACCAAAAAATGTAAAGTAAACAAGATTGATAAATACACCTTCAGTATTATTTTAACCCAAGGACTGAATAGACAGATTAGACGTATGTGTGACTATTTAAATTATAATGTCAAAACTTTAAAAAGAGTTAGAATAATGAATATTGAATTAGATGTTCTGGTAGGTAAATACCGTGAGTTAACTAGTGAGGAGTTTAAAACACTGACAGATCTAGTTAGTGACTCAAAAAAAACATTTCAACCACAAATAAATCGTATCAAAAGAAAATAAAAATGACTCAACTTTCTCCTTTTCATCTCGCAATACCTGTACACAATTTAGCAGAGTGTAGAAACTTTTACTCTAATGTTTTAAAGTTTGAAGAAGGTAGAAGTAGCGACCACTGGGTAGATTACAACTTTTTCGGACATCAACTTGTTATTCATTATAAGCCAAAATCTGAAGAAGAACTGCATACTAATGCCGTAGACGGTAAAAACGTACCTGTACCACATTTTGGTGTAGTATTACCTTGGGATTCATTTCAAAAATTCGCAGATTTATTAAAATCAAAAGGCATTGAATTTATAATAGAACCCTACATAAGATTTGAAGGACAAGTTGGTGAACAAGCAACAATGTTTTTTTTAGACCCTTCAGGCAATGCCTTGGAATTTAAGGCATTTAAAGATATGAACCAGCTATTTGCTAAATAATTGTTTTTTGATTATTAACTACGATGTTGCTCTCTCGCCAATAGCGTATTTTTTAAGAGCATAGCAATTGTCATAGGTCCTACTCCGCCAGGCACTGGGGTTATAAAACTAGCCTTCTTACTTACATTTTCAAAATCTACATCTCCAGTGATATAATATCCCTTATCTGAATCATCCGGTACACGAGTAATACCAACATCGATAATAACAGCATCATCTTTCACCATTTCTGCCTTCAAAAAATTTGGAATACCTAAAGCAGAAATAATAATATCTGCTTGAGATGTAATTTGAGTTATATTTTTGGTATGACTATGTGTTAATGTTACTGTAGAGTTACCAGGAAATCCTTTACGACCCATCAATATACTCATTGGTCTTCCCACAATATGTGAGCGACCGATTATTACAGTATGCTTCCCATCAGTTTCAACACCATAACGGTCTAATAATTCCAAAATTCCAAATGGAGTAGCTGGAATGAAGGTAGACATATCTAATGCCATTTTACCAAAATTCATTGGATGGAATCCATCAACATCTTTATTTGGATTAACTGCCATTAAAACCTTACGAGTATTAATCTGAGGTGGCAGTGGCAACTGAATAATAAAGCCATCTATATCATCATTGTTATTGAGTTCATCAATTTTATCAAGTAACTCAATTTCACTAGTTGTGTTTGACAAACGTAACATTGTAGATTCAAAACCTACACGCTCACAAGCTCTAACTTTACTACCAACATAAGTTAAACTTGCACCATCATTACCAACAATTACAGCTGCTAAGTGCGGCACCTTTTCACCATTAGCCTTCATTTTATCAACTTCGGCCTTTATTTCATCTTTAATATCTCTACTGGTTTTTCTACCGTCTAAAATTGTCATACTAATGGTTTATAAATTTATATACTTGATTTATCTTGGCATGTTTTTCATCATTTGCATCATGCGTTTTCCGCCTCCACCTTGCATCATTTTCATCATTTTACTCATTTGAGTAAACTGCTTCAACAATTGATTTACTTCTTGTACAGTTGTACCAGACCCTTTCGCTACACGCTTTTTTCTGCTTGAATTTAGAAGAGATGGATTAGAACGTTCTCCAGGAGTCATAGAATGTATAATTGCCTCAATTCCTTTAAAAGCATCGTCATCAATATCTATATCTTTCATCATTTTACCAGCACCAGGAATCATTCCAATAAGATCCTTCATGTTGCCCATCTTTTTGATCTGCTGGATTTGCTTTAAGAAATCATCAAAACCAAACTGATTCTTCGCGATTTTCTTCTGTAATTTTCTCGCTTCTTCCTCATCAAACTGCTCCTGTGCCCTTTCAACAAGAGAAACAACATCACCCATACCAAGGATACGATCTGCCATACGTGATGGATAGAAAACATCAATCGCTTCCATCTTTTCACCAGTACCAATAAATTTAATCGGCTTATTAACAACAGATTTAATAGATATAGCAGCACCACCTCTAGTATCACCATCTAATTTAGTAAGGATAACACCATCAAAATTTAAAATATCATTAAAAGCTTTAGCTGTATTTACAGCATCCTGTCCTGTCATGGAATCCACAACAAACAAAGTTTCTTGTGGTTGAATAGCTTTATGAATATTTGATATTTCGGTCATCATAGCCTCATCAACAGCTAAACGACCTGCGGTATCAATTATAACTACATTATGTCCATTGGCTTTTGCATGTGCAATACCTGCCTGAGAAATTGCAACAGGATCATTATTACCTCTATCACTATATACCTCAACATCTATTTGGTCTCCAACTACATGCAACTGATCTATCGCGGCAGGACGATAAACATCACAAGCAACCAATAAAGGTTTTTTAGTTTTTTTGTTTTTGAGATAGTTGGCTAGTTTACCAGAAAATGTTGTTTTACCAGAACCTTGTAAACCAGACATTAAAATTACACTAGGATTACCAGATAAGTTAATACCTTCTGCATCACCTCCCATTAATTCGGTTAACTCATCCTTAACAATTTTAACCATTAATTGTCCTGGTTGCAATGTTGTTAATACATTTTGACCAAGTGCTTTTTCTTTTACTTTATTGGTAAATTGTTTGGCAATCTTAAAGTTAACGTCGGCATCTAAAAGCGCACGTCTTACTTCTTTTAGAGTCTCGGCAACATTTACTTCAGTAATGCTCCCATGTCCTTTAAGAACGTGTAACGCTTTATCTAACTTTTCGCTTAAGTTATTAAACATAATATTTATCTGTTATTGAAGTTGCAAATTTAAGAATTTACAAGAGATAAACGAACTCGATATTATTAATTTAAGACATGGAAAACTGATAATAATGCAATAAAAAAGAGTCGCCTAGCGGTGGGCAACTCTTTTCATCAACTTAAACTTACTAAAAATACTAACTTACTTTAGCGGTTCTTCTTGTTAATCACAGGTTCTTTCTAATATTAAGTTTATGTCTCCATTCTGTAAATGTAAAAACTCAGAAGAGCATTCAACCACCAACCAGCTACCTGTCAATACTTGAATATCTGGTCCAGTAATATTTGAAAACTCTACAATTACACCATCAGCAGATCCTGACGTTGTGTATGTTGCAGTTACTGCAGTTTCTCCATTAGTCATTACAACTACTTGGCTATTAGCTTCAAAGTTTAAGACCCAATCAATTAAATTATCATCTCCATTGAAGCTTGTTGGAATCCAAAAACATTCGGCTAATATCTCATCAACATCACCCTCTGCACAAACACCTTGAGAACAATCCTCTAAATATAAAAATATTGGAAATATTTCAGTCTGATTTTCAATTTGAACTCTTATAAATAATATTTGTTCTGCATATACATTAGTGTATGCTTCAGGGTATAAAATCGCATTAATACCATTTAACGCATCTGCTTCTGTTTCGTGATATGTTACAACTTCAGCCGATGGCGTACAGTTGGAAAAAGCCACAGTTAAATCAAATACTTCTATTCCGTCATTATCTTCGTCACATTTCTCTATAACAGCTTCGAAGCTTTCAAAACATTCAAATGGACTACAATTTTCTGAAATCAAATAAACAGGATAGATATAAAACTCCTCTTGGTTATCAAATAATGCTACTTTCACATAAACAGCCTGGGGATTACTTATACTTGAATAAGCTTGTGCTACTTCTAAAATATCTGTATTTGAAACAGCACCCTCTTCTGTTGTATGGAATGAAATAATTAAAGTGTTTTGACTACTACAATCTGGCACAGCTTCGTAAATATTAAACACGGCATAGCCATCAGCGTCTTCATCACATTCTACTAATTCTATTCCATCAGTCTCATAGCACTCAAATGGATTTTCATCATCACATTCTTGGTATAATTGGATATAGTTATCCTCGTTTATTAGGTAAAGCTCATCATCTTCACATTCAGCAACTTTCCATAAGCCGTTTAATACTTCGAATTCACTTTCAAATTCAAAATCAAAATAAATATCAGACCCTGTAAGTGTTAACTCCCAGGCTCCAATTACTAATTCCGTTCCATCTGCGTTAGCATTTAATATCTGACCATCTGGAGTAAAGTAAACATATACAGCAACAGTTGTATCAATTAAATTAGTCTCAAACAACCACGCACATTCTACAATACTTTCATAAATTTCCCCTACAGAACAATCTACTTCATCATCATCACAATCTTGATCTAACTCAATTGTGAAATCTCCTCTTTCTATGATTAACTCATCATCATCACATTCTGTAATTATCCAAACACCTCCTAAGTCTTGATCAAATGTGGTTAGATTAGACAGTATTAATTTAAGTCCGTCGTCAGTTGTTGCTAATTCCCAGTTCCCTCCTATTGCGGAAGTTGCATCATCTTCAGATATTTCTAAAGTACCATCTTCATTAAAAGTAATTTGGTAGTCATCAAAATCATTGAATTCATCGTCAATATCCCAAGGGCATTCAACTAATAACTCAGCGATATTGTCTTCATTACACTCATATTCTTCATCATCATCGTCACAATCATTAGATGCCAATTCAATAGCTTCTGCTAATTCTTCATTAGAGTTTACTTCAATGGTTTCACCATTTGCATATTCTAATGTAACCGGATAGTTTAAACTAACTATCAAGGCGTTATCGTCTTCTTCTAGTTCTTCTAGAAAGTGATAAAGCGCCTCGTCATTTTCAATAGTTACGGTATCAATAATATCAAAATCAGCATTGAATACAGAAAATGAAATTGGATAAACAAAATCAATACACTCTATAACATCATCTTCATCATCATCACAATCAGTGATAAAATTTTCTAACTGACCTTCATTTTCAATAACTATTTCTGTGTAGTCATTAAAAATGATTGTAATAGGAAAGATAAAATCTAGAATATCTTCGTTTCCCTCGAATTGTTCAAACAAATCTTCTAGTTCATCTAAATCTTCTTCTGATTCAATAGTTATTGTAATATCACTAATAACTATTGTTACTGGCAGGTCAATAGAGAAACATGGAGAACCATCTAGAACATCGTCATAAGCGCCATAATTAGCAGTTGTGTTACTCATTAAACCGGCTAATGCAGAACTAGGAACTATTGTTTCTTGTTCAGACGGATTGATAACCTGTGTTTCTTCATTTTGACAAGCTGTGAAGCTTAATAGGGCAAAAAAGGCTAGTAGGATAAATTGATTGAATTTGGTCTTCATAACATATTTATTTTTTGATTTACTTATATAACAGGCTAGTCTAAAAAACTCCTACCCTTTATTTAAAAAAAATATTTATAATTTGTGCAACACTAAACAAAATATGAGTCAACCTATTAAAGATAATATTTGCGAGAATGCTTTCTTTGAGCATTTTTATAAAAAATATGCCAAAGATCTGCACAACTTTCTCTATTATAAATTTGGAGAACGGTTAAATCCTGAAGACAAGGTCCAGGAAGCTTTTATTAAGGTTTGGCAGAACTGTTCTAAAATTTCACCAGATAAAGCCAAGAGTTTCTTATTTACTACTGCAAATAATTTGATGTTAAATGCTGTTGCACATGAAAAGGTAGTACTAAAATATAACAAGCAACCTCAGAAAAGTGCTACAAAAGAATCTCCTGAATTTGTAATGCAGGAAAAAGAATACCATCAAAAACTCCAAAAGGCGCTCTCAAATTTAACCGAAGCCCAACGTGTGGCGTTTTTAATGAACAGAGTTGAAGGCAAGCGTTTTAAGGAAATTGCATCCTTATTAGATATATCAACAAAAGCCGTTGAAAAGAGGATTTATGGTGCACTAAAAAAACTAAGGGAAGACATAAAAGAACTATAGTTTTAAAAATAATGCATAGATAGGGTAGGAAAAAATAAAAGTAAACTGTTTTATGTTTGAATGTGAATTATGAATAAAGACGAACTCATAAAAAAATGGTTAGATAATAACCTCAATTCTCAAGAGCAAAAAGCCTTTGAGCAGTTACCGGATTACAAAGAAATAATCCGCTTAGGTAACGCCATGACAAGTTTTAAGGCTCCTGAATTTATTGCAGATAAGAGTTTTGAGGCATTAAAACCTAAAATTTATTCTAAATCGCATAAAAATTGGTATAGACCTTTTTTAAGAATTGCAGCTGTTTTGGCCCTAGGATTTAGTATATATTATTATTCTGGTTCTTTAGATACAAATATCAATACTGATATTGCACAGCTTACTACAGTTGAATTACCTGATACTTCTGAAGTTGAATTAAATGCGAATTCCTCAATTACTTATAATAACAGAAAATGGGAAGAAAACAGAGAAGTTCACCTTAGTGGAGAAGCCTTCTTTAAAGTTGCAAAAGGTAAAAAATTTGATGTAATAACAAACGATGGTATTGTTTCTGTACTAGGCACACAATTTAATGTAAAGCAAAGAAAAAACTATTTTGAAGTTACATGTTTTGAAGGATTAGTTTCTATTAAGTATAATGGAAGTGAAACAAAATTAAAACCAGGCAACACAGTTAAACTAATCGATGGAAAGCATCTAATTGCAAAAGAAAATATATTTGCCTCTGCACCAACTTGGCTAGAAGGCGAGAGCAGTTTTACAGAAATTCCATTAAAACATGTAATATCTGAATTAGAAAACCACTATAATCTGACTGTAGATAGCGATGAAGTTGATACGTCTCGTCTATTTACCGGAAGTTTTACCCACAAAAATTTAGATTTAGCATTGAAATCCATTACAATACCACTAAATTTAGGTTACAATAAATCAGGTTCATCTATTGTACTAAGACGTGAGTAAACTATTTCATTGTGTAGTTTTTTATCTTTTTTTAATCACCTTCTCTAACTTAAGTTATTGTCAAAGCGAAAAGGGTGAACAGCTACCCTTAGCAACAATTCTGCAAGGAATTGAAGAAAAATTTAAGGTTAAGTTCTCTTATGAACCTAAAAGCATTGAAGGAATTACATTACCTCAACTCAATGCAAATTACACATTAAGACAAGTCTTACGAGAATTGAGGCTATCTACTGATTTAGAGTTCAAAATTCTCAGTGATAGATTCATTGCCATATCAAAAAATCCAACCTCTAATAATTTTATTGTTCAGCGCCTAGAAGAAGTGGTCATTAAAAACTACCTCACTAAGGGAATCGCAAAAACCAACAATGGCGCTATTACAGTAGATACCAAAGCTTTTAAAATATTACCAGGTTTAATTGAACCTGATGTATTACAAATAATACAAAAATTACCAGGCGTTGTAAGTGTTGATGAGAGAATTTCTAACATAAATGTAAGAGGTGGTACAAATGATCAAAATTTAATTTTATACGAAGGGATTAGAATGTATCAAAGCGGTCATTTTTTTGGGCTGATATCGGCATTTAACCCTTACTTAACAAATGAGGTGAACATTTCAAAAAATGGCACTAGTGCTAGATTCGGTAATGGTGTATCTAGTATAATATCTATCAATAATTCTGATAATTTAGATAATCAATTCGAGGCAGGCATTGGCTCTAACCTAATTAGTGCCGACGGGTTCGCCAAAATTCCATTATCTCAAAAAACCGAGCTACAACTTTCAGCTAGACGATCATTTACTGATGTATTTGCAACACTAACTTATGACTCTTATTTTGATAGGATTTTTAGAGATTCTGAGCTAAATGCATCTAATAATACCAGCACTCAGCTTTCTTTGGACGAACGCTTTGTATTTCATGATTTTAACTTAAAATTCCTTTACGATATAAACGACACCGCCAAATTAAGAATCAACTTTTTAAACATTTATAATGGATTAGATTATAATCAAGTCTACACCACAAGTCAGAATAGTTTTCAAGAAAGCGAAAGTGACTTGTTTCAAAACAGTTTTGGAGCAAGCATAAATTACTCAAAACTGTGGGATAATAGCCTAGAAACATCTGTAACAGCTTATTTTTCAAATTATGATATTGAGGCTTCTAATAATGATATTACCAATAACCAAATATTGGTACAAGAAAATAAAGTCGAAGATTTAGGTATTAGAATTGACTTTTCTAAAACCGTTAGTGAAAACCTTGCTATAAAAAGTGGTTATCAGTTTAATGAAGTAGGTGTTACAAATTTTGAAGATGTTTCAAATCCTATATTCTCAAGTTTAATAAAGGAGGTTGTACGAACACATGCTTTATTTGGTGAGGTAGAATGGAATTCTTTATCTAAAAATAGTTCGATACGCTTTGGTGCAAGAATGAGCTACTTTGATAAGGTTTCTGAAGTATTAATGGAACCACGAATTACATTTAACCAAAAGTTCCTTGATAATTTTAGACTAGAATTTTTGGCCGAATTAAAAAGCCAATCTATTACTCAAATTATAGACCTTCAACAAGATTTTTTTGGTATTGAAAAAAGACGTTGGCAACTCGCAAATGGAACTGATGTTCCTATCATTAAAAGTCAACAGGCATCACTTGGATTGAGCTATGATAAAAATGATTTATTAATTTCAGCTGAGGGCTATTACAAGTTTGTAGACAATATAACAGCAAAAAGTCAAGGGTTTCAAAATCAATTTCAATTTGTAAATGATATTGGTTCGTACGCAATTAAAGGTGTTGACTTTCTAATTAATAAAAGGTTTGATGATTTTAGCACTTGGTTAAGTTACTCTTACAGTAAAAATGATTATACATTTAGAAATTTAAATGATGGAAGTCCGTTTCCAAACACATTAGATTTAACACATACTGCTAATGCTTCATTTACTTATAATATTGATAACTTTAAAATAGGATTAGGTATCAATTGGCATTCTGGAAGACCTTATACTGAGCCAAGTGAAACCCAAGATGATACTAATAGCACAATAGAATACAAAACACCAAATAGCTCTAGAATTAGCAATTATTTTAGAACTGACGTTTCCGCTATATATAATTTTAATTTTAAAAATAATATCAAAGCAGAAATTGGCGCCTCAATTTGGAATTTATTTGATCAAACCAATATCATTAATCGCTTTTATACTTTTGATTCTGACAATACCATTGTTCAAATAGACAATAGGTCTTTAAAATTTACACCAAATTTAAGTTTAAGAATAAGATTTTAGTTATTAATTTTAACCTTAACTGAAAAATTGAGTGAGGTTGAACTCAACTATAAATATAGATCAGAAGAATGGACTATTAAACAAGTGGTTCACCATCGTGCAGACAGCCACATTAATAGTATCACACGGTTTAAACTCCCACTAACTGAACATAGACTTACAATATAACCATATTTCGAGGAAAGGTTTAGCCAAATTATCTGATTATGATGAACCTTTAGATTATTCAATTTCAATACTCAAAGGCGTGCATCAAAAATTAGGTATACTTCTTAAAGGTTTAAATGATGAAGAATTAAAAAGAGAATTTGTCCATCCAGAATGCGGTAAAATTTATACCATAAAAGAAACCATAGGAGTCTATGCATGGCATAGCGACCATAATTTGGCCCATATTATGCAAGCTATAACTGGTAAGGGAAAATACAACTAAGGAAGACTATTTTTCTCTTGTTCTTTCTTAATGTTCTTTCTTATCTTTTCAATTGCAGATTCTATTGATTTATCTGGTTCAATAAGATTGTACTCTCCCCAGAAATCAGGGTCTGAAAATCCTGAAATGGCATCAGTAATAATTACAGTAGGACGTAATTTGTCCTTGTTTTTTATTTTAATGTCATCAGCATTTAATTCCCAATCCGTTACAGCCATTTCACTAGAAAGTGTATAGACTTTATTAAAGATTTCCCGTTTTTTATTGACCTTAAATTTTAAGCTCAGGTTAGAGTAACTGTAATACCATTTACCTCGATTTTGTTTGTAATCAACCTTGTATTTAGCTTCTAATGGATAAACAACAATATCTCTTGGTTTTCTCTTAACCAATAGGTTTCTTGATTTGCCTTTGTTACTAACATCCAACAAATAACTAGCACTTACCAATGCCAGAGTTTCTACATCAATATATAACTTACCGAAATAGCTTAAATCTAAGGTCTTGTTTCTAGGCTTAAAATCAACCACATAAACATTTCTATTATTCACAGTGGTAGGAGCATCAAAAGAAAATCTGTAGGTATCAAAACTTTCCTCAGTAAAAATATATTCAGGATATTTCATAATATCCAAATATAATGTTGAAAACGGACCACCTTGTAATTTTAAGGACACCGTATCTAATCGTTTATAATCTGTACTTTTTCTAGCTTTACCTAATTTTACGGCATCTCTATTTGCCGAAGTATAAGGTTGTTTTATAATATTAACTACGGCCTCAGTTAAAGAAACATTTCTATTTCTACGTTTTATAGTTTCCCTATAAAAAGCTGTCATGTACACTGACTGATTTTGAATGGTCTTACTTTTTTCCGTAAATACCTTTCTAACTAATTTATCAGCATCTTTAAAAGCTGAAACATTAACTTCCTTAAGTTCTGTGTACGCCTCTTCCAATTTAATTACAGATATGTTCTCTGATAAATCGGCAAGATTAATTACCTTTTTAGTGTACCCTAATAAGGCAACAACAATTTTAGAATCCTTATAAGCCTGTGGGACCTTTAGTAAAAATTCTCCTTCAGAATTTGTTACGGTGCTTATATTAGTCTCCAACACATTTAGACTAACATATTCTAAAGCCCTGTTATTTATAGCATCAACTACTTTTCCTTTATATTCGGAATATGTGTTTTGAGCAAAGCTTGGTGATTGTAAAATAAACATCAAACCAAGATATATAAATCTCAATTTATTCATAAAAATTAACCGTTCCATAACTGCATTTTTTAGATTAAACAATACTATGGATTTTTATAAAATGCCATTAGTAAAGATACGAAAATCGTGGCATTTTTCTATCCAAAAAATGGTTAAAATATGCATTGCACCACTTGTTATTAAAGAATTACATGCGTTCAGGAACATCTATTCCCAGAATACTAAAAGCATTTTTTATAGTTTGACCAACAGTTCTGGATAAAGCTACTCTAAATGTTTTTTCCTTATCTGAATCAGCTCCCAAGATTGAAACATTTTGATAGAAGGAATTGAAATCTTTAACCAAGTCGTATGTGTAGTTTGCAATTAATGCAGGACTATGTTGTATCGCTGCATTTTGTATCACTTCTGGGAACAACTCCAATTGTTTTAACAACTGTTTCTCCTTTTCATGAAGCGAAATATCCAATACCTCTGTATTTTCAGAGTTCTTTGATTTTCTTAGTATAGATTGGATTCTTGCATATGTATATTGAATAAAAGGTCCTGTATTCCCTTGAAAATCTATAGATTCTTTAGGGTCAAACAAGATTCTTTTCTTAGGATCCACTTTTAAAATGAAATATTTTAATGCACCAAGTCCTATAGTTTTGTATAGAGCTTTCTTTTCATCTTCATTATAATCATCAAGCTTCCCAAGTTCTTTAGAAATCTCTTCAGAAGTATCCGCCATTTCCTGTATTAAATCATCAGCATCAACTACAGTACCTTCCCTACTCTTCATTTTACCACTTGGTAAATCTACCATACCATAACTTAAATGATATAAATTCTTTGCCCATTCAAAACCAAGCTTCTTTAGGATTAAAAACAATACTTTAAAATGATAGTCTTGCTCATTACCTACGGTATAAACCATACCTCTAACATCTGGGTAATCCTTTAATCGCTGAATCGCAGTACCTATATCTTGTGTCATATAGACCGCTGTACCATCACTTCTTAAAACTATTTTTTCGTCTAATCCATCTTCGGTTAAATCGCACCAAACAGAACCATCCTCCTTCTTAAAAAAAATGCCTGTTTTTAATCCTTCGGCGATAAACTCCTTGCCTAACAGATATGTGTCACTTTCATAATAATAAGCGTCAAAATCTACTCCAATGGCTTTATAGGTTGCTTCAAAACCATCATATACCCATTGGTTCATAGTTTTCCATAATTCCACTACCTCTTCATCTCCAGCTTCCCATTTACGTAACATTTCCTGTGCCTCCAACAAAATTGGAGCATTCTTTTTAGCATCATCTTCTGATTGTCCTTCATTTACCAATTCAGAAACCTCTGCTTTAAAAGCTTTATCAAATTCTACGTAATAATTTCCAACGAGTTTATCTCCTTTTAATCCAGTAGTCTGAGGTGTTTCACCCTTACCAAAACGTTGCCAGGCCAACATACTTTTACAAATATGTATTCCTCTATCATTAATAATCTGAGTTTTATAAACTTTTATACCAGATGCCTTCAATATTTCAGAGACACTATATCCCAATAATACATTTCTAACATGACCTAAGTGTAATGGCTTGTTTGTATTTGGTGAAGAATATTCTACCATTACAGCTCCTTCATCTAATCTATCCACAAAACCATAATTACCCTTATCCTTTATAGAATTTAAGAAATCTAAATAGTACGAGTCATCAATTTCAACATTCAGAAATCCTTTGACAACATTAAAGTCTTTAACCAAATCTAAATTAGATTTCAAATATTTTCCAATTTGCTCACCTATTACAACAGGATTGCCTTTTACTACGCGAAGCATTGGAAAAACTACTACGGTAATATCACCAGCAAACTCCTTGCGTGTTGATTGAAATTCAACTGATGGCAGTTGAGCTTGAAACAATTTTTGTACTGCTTCTTTAACTTGTATTTCTAAAGTTTCCTGAAGATTCATTTTAAGTTTAATATTGTGTTTCTAAACGCCTGCAAAGATAGCAGATTAATTGTTTTAATATTAGAAGCAATGTATAAATTGCCAACACTAATGCTTAAAGTCAATCTGTGTCATAAAAGACAAAAACTTCTAATTAAAAGCATACGAGTTCTGTCTTTTTTAAATTAAGAGAACAAAGTTTAGGCTAGGTAGGATTTTGCAATTCTAGTCAATGATGAAAGCCACATGAAATTTTGACAATAATTAGTCTAAAAATTGATTCGTTATTTAAGTTTATTTATCACAATAAACATATGTAACTTGCAATGATCAAAGACCTAACTTACTGTAAAATAGATGATTAAAAGAAACGTGCATTTCATCGATAAAATGGTAGTTTTTCTATGTTTTTTACCGTTGGTCGATTTAGCTTTTTTTTAGTGATTTTCATCTGCCCTTTTATCTGATTTATTGGTATTAAATCCCGATAATTAGTGATTTTGACAGCATTGCTGCATTTTTGATAGGCTATTAACAAACGCCCCAAACTTTGATGAGGCTTAAGGAACAAACATTAACTAGGTTGTTTTTGTTTTGCGTGAACTTACATTTTGTATATCTGTATAAAAGTTTTTCTACCCAAAACAACACAATACTCTGTAACATCTCCCCAGCATGAGGTGGATACTGACATTGTTGTTATTTGTTGTCTCATTTTCAGGTTTTGCCCAAAATGAGAGAATAGATAATCTTACCGTACAGTTGGCATTTCAAGACCAAGATTCTACTAAGGTCGATTTGTCAATTGAACTCATAAATGAATTATATGACATTGAAGATTATAAAAAAGCGATGCTCTATGTCAACCAAACCTCGAAATTATCTGAAGACTTAAATTATCTAAAAGGACTAGCTGAGAGCAATTATTACAGAGCACTAATTTACACTCAAAGAAATGACTATTTCAATGCTATTGACAATTATAACAAATCACGTCAGTACTTTTTACGAATAAAAGACTCTTTAGGAGTTGCCAAAGTAAGTAACAGCATTGGACTAATAGAAATAAAAAGAGGTAACTATGCAGTTGGACTTAGAAATTCGCTTTCAGCAATTGACATATTTGAGGAAAAGGGTCTTAAGGGTGAATTAAGTTCCGCATACAATAATTTAGCCAAAGCTTATTTTAAAACCAATCAAATCGACAAGGCAATAGATTTTAATTTTAAAGCTCTAGCGGTTAGAAAGCAGATTGATGATTTTGATGGTATTAAAAGTTCAACTAAAAATATAGCAGATTTATATTCACTTAGGAAAGAACATCGCAAAGCCATAGAATATTACGAGAAGGTTCTGGATCTGATTCTCCCTGATTCTGATCAAGAATTAAGAGGAGAAATATTGCCCAAACTAGGTAGCGAGTATTTAAAGTTTAAAGAATATGACAAGGCTTCCTCTTTACTTGTAAAAGGTCTACAATACAATCGTAAACAAGGTAATGAAGAAGGGTTACTTAGGACTCTCAATGCTATTGGAAATTTAAACTTACAACGTAGAAAAGTAAAACTAGCAGAATTACAACTCAACGAGGCCTATACTATAGCCCAAAAAATAGACAATAAAACAGAACTTTTAGAGAATTACAAACTGCATATTGCATTAGATTCTACACGAGGTTATTTCCAGAATGCATTTTTTTGGCAGAATAAATATTACGATTTAAAAGACGAACTATCTAAAGAAGAACAACCCGTTTACCCTACAGAATTAGAATTTTTAGATATTGAAGACAATGATCCTTTTGTTGATAGCAAAAATACCATCCAACCTAATGATGGTAAAGACAATTGGTTTAGCAAGAATCCTCTATATTTATATGGAGGAATTCTTGCTTTATTAATACTCTCTGGACTATTAATCTACAGCCTTGTAGAATTATCTAGCTATAAGAAAAAAGTAAATAAACAAAAAGAAGAATTAGAACTTGAGAAAATTAGAAATGATGCAATTCTAGACCAAACGCATCATCTAGAAGAAGTAAATCAAGTTAAGGATAAGTTATTCTCAATTGTATCCCACGATTTAAAAGATTCCATTTCTTCAATTAAAGCATTTTTAGATTTATTGAAGGAAGATAGTATTTCAAAAGAAGAGTTTAACGATCTTATACCTGAGTTAAGCGAGAATGCGAATAATGCTTCAGCACTTCTTTTTAATCTGCTTAATTGGTCTAAATCACAACTACAAAATTTAGAACCAAAACAAGAACACTTCAATATTCAAGAGGTATTCCAAAATAAAATTGCCTTAGTAGAACAAAAATTAGAGGACAAACGCATTATACTTATTGATGAATCTCAAAGAGATTTTGTTTATGCCGATAGAAGTATGATTGAAATTGTTATTCAAAATTTAATTACCAATGCCGTTAAATTTAGTAGAACAGGTGATGTAATTACAGTTTCAAACCAGGATGTTAATGGCAAAGCTCTCATCTGTGTTGAAGACACAGGTGTTGGAATCTCTAGAGAAAATTTAGACAAACTTTTTAAGGCTAATAAAAACTTCACAACTATAGGTACCAAAAACGAAAAAGGTACTGGTCTAGGACTTACAATTGCTAAAGACTTGGTAGAATTGAATAATGGTAGAATTTGGGTAGAAAGCACACTAAATGTTGGTAGTAAATTCTTCATTGAACTGTCAAAACAAGCTCCTAGCACATAACTTTTAATAGATTCAGGAAATTAACTTCAAATTATAAAAGACAATCTATTGCCTAATATTATTTTTTTATTGATTTTGTTTTTAGTTGCAAAAACAAACCTCCGGAAAAACCGAAAGTAGACAAAGATTTATCGGAATTGTCCATGATGATGCAAGGGTTATTTAACTCTGAAATTCAATCTCAATTGGACTCTACATAATTAAATATATCATTGCACATGTATCCTATCTGGGAAGATAAAGGTGATTTCTGATATGTTGAGTAAGCTTTAAGGAGTATACAGAACAAACCATATCGCCAAAGAATTTATGAGGTAAAAAGAGTTAATGATAGTACATTTAGTTCTGAAGTATATACTTTAAATGCAGACTCACATTGAATAAGCAAATGGAAGAACCCAAAAGCTTTTAGTTATATTTCAATTAATGATATTTCGCTAAAAAGTGGATGTGAAGTTATTTTAAAACATCTGGGACCAAATTATTTTTAATGGCAAAACAAGAGACAAGTCTCGGACCAGTTCATTAAGAGGTGCATCCTATGCACATAGTGAAGTAGAAATATTAGAGGAAAAAATTATTTTGTGGGATCGTGGTCTTAATGCTGAAGGTAACAGCGTATATGGAGCAGAAAAAGATGGTTACATTTTTAACAAATTAGACTAGTGTTTAGGTAAAAACACCTCAGCCATCATACATCTTGCACTGCCACCTCCACAAGTTTCGATAGTATCTAAGGAACTTGATATAATTGGGCAGTATTTTTCAATTTTTTTAATTTGATCTTTAGACAGACTTTTATGTGCTGTACCGCTCATTACTAAATAACGCTGATCATTTTCGCCTCTTAACTGGAGCATATTACCAGCAAACAGATGCATCTGTTCTTCCGTTATAGAAATTATCTCCTTATTAGTTTGCTTTAAATGTTTAATAACATTTTTTCTCTCCTTTTTATCATCAATAGAGTTTAAACAAATTACAGTAAAGTTTTCGGCCAAGCACATCACAACATTTGTATGATAGATGGGTAAACGCTCTCCATTAACCGTTTGATAGGCAGTAAAAATCACTGGGAAATATTCAAAATCTTCACAAAACTCTATAAATAATTCTTCATCTGCTCTCGGAGATAATGCACAATATGCCTTTTGATTAACTCTATCCATTAAAATACTTCCAGTACCCTCTAAAAAAATACCTTCTTCCTCAGCTGAAGTATAATCAACAATATTTTCAATTCTAAAACCTGCTTCTTCTAATTTCATGAAAATTTCATCTCTTCTCTCGAGTCTTCTGTTTTCCGCAAACATAGGATAAATTGCAACATCACCATTACTATGAAAACTAACCCAATTATTAGGAAATATTGAATCTGGTGTATCCATTAACACATCATCACTTACAACGATAACATTAATACCTACCGCTCTCAATTTTTTTACAAACCCATCAAATTCCTCTTGAGCTTTTGTATTAATTTCAGTATTCTTTAATGACATATCCTCCTGAAAATAATTGTTTACAGCAGTTTGTTCATTCTTTCTAAAATTTACTGGACGAACCATCAAAATTGTCTCTGTTGTCTGTTGCATTTTTAGTTTTTTGAAATTGGTATAAAATTACTCTTTTTTATTATTTGAAAATTAGTTTCAAATGAGTTTTTGTGCATTAAAATCTTTATGTTTGATATTGAAACGTTTAACCTTTCATCATTTTTATGAATATGAAAAAACTTCTATTTCTATGTCTAATTATAGTGTCTTGTTCGAGAGATTCCAATAATGATAAATCACAATCTTTTACTACAATATTTGAAGAAAGTAAGGGGCTTGAAACTGCTACTTACGATCAGACAATTCAATTCTATTCTGACTTGGCAGAATCCTATAATCAAATAACTATTAAACCTATTGGAGAAACGGATTCGGGAAAACCGTTACACCTTGTTACACTAAACACTAAAGGTACTGGAGATGATTTTAACAAGTTAAGAGATACAAATAGAATTTTATTAATAAACAATGGAATTCATCCTGGTGAGTCAGATGGTATTGATGCTACGATGATGCTCTTCAGAGATATCGTTCAAAATAAAATTGATAAACCAGAAAAAACTATTTTAGTAACAATCCCAATCTATAATGTTGGAGGCAGTCTTAACCGAAATTCCGGAACGCGTACAAACCAAAATGGACCTCAAGAATATGGCTTTAGAGGAAATGCTCGTAACTATGATTTAAATAGAGATTTTATAAAATCCGACAGTAAAAATGCTCGCACATTTGCTCAGATATTTCATTTGGTCAAACCAGATGTTTTTATTGACAATCATGTTAGTAATGGTGCTGATTATCAATACACACTTACACATCTTTTTACACAACACAATAAAATGGGTGGTGTTTTGGGCAATTATATCAATGGTAGAATGATACCTAATCTGGAAGAAAAATTGAAAGAAAAAACTTGGGATGTTACACCTTATGTCAATGTATTTAACAGAACACCAGATTCTGGTTTTACTCAATTTATGGATTCACCGCGTTACTCCACTGGCTATACGACACTATTTAATACACTCGGTATGATGGTTGAAACCCACATGCTAAAACCATATCAAAAAAGGGTTGAAGGTACTTACGAACTTATGGTAAGCATGATTGAAATTATTGAGGAAGAAGGTGATCAAATCAAAGCACTAAGAAATAAACAATCAAAAACTTGGTCCGCTGGTAGGACCTACCCTTTAACCTGGAGTATTGATACTACAAAGTCTTCAACTTTAAATTTTAAAGGTTTTGAAGGTTTTATGATTCGCAGCGATTTAACTGGAAAGCAAAGATTAAAATACGACAGAACAAAACCATTTGAAAAGCCTGTTAAATATCGTAATTACTTTAAATCAACTTCAGAAATTGAAATACCCAAAGCTTACATAATTCCACAAGGTTGGCATAATGTAATTGACCTTGTTAAATTAAATGATGTGGTATTATCACAATTAGAAAAGGATACAATAATAAAAGTAGAATCTTACAAAATTGATGACTACAAAACTCGAAAATCACCTTATGAAGGACACTATTCACATTACGCCACAAAAGTTAAGTCTTTCATTGAGGAAATTAAATTCAGAAAGGGTGATTATCTAATTTACACTGATCAAACTTCAATTAGATATCTTCTAGAAACTTTAGAACCTGAAGCTGTGGATTCTTTCTTTAATTGGAATTTTTTTGATACAATATTACAGCAAAAAGAAGGATTTTCTCCTTATGTATGGGAGGACAGAGCAAATTTAGTCTTAAGAGCAAATCCAAAACTGCAGATTGGTTTTAACCTAAGAAAAACATTTGACAAAGAATTTGCAGATAACTGGTATGCACAGTTAGATTGGATACATAAACAGAGTGGTAATTATGAGAAAGCCCACATGCAATATCCTATATATCGAGTATTAAAAAATTAAAATCAACCAATATTAAACTAATATTTTTATGTTAGCATAACTATTTTTTAATGCTTTTTGAGAATCTTGATCATTAAGCCATTTTACCTTAGTTATACCCTCCTTTTCTTGCGGAAATAGTTTACCATTAAAATTAGTCTTCATTTCAAACCAATAAGTAATTTTTATTTTATGCTTACCATTACGTTTAAAAATATGATATGTTGTAGGCAGTTCTTTAGCAATTTTTAAGCCTTTAACACCTGTTTCCTCTTCTACCTCCCTAATGGCAGTTTCTTGTATAGATTCCTTACCTTCTATTTTGCCCTTAGGAAAATCCCATTTGTTATTTCGATAAATAAACAGGATTTCGTTATTGGCATTGTACACTTTGCCACCACCAGCAATAACATTAGGAAGTAACTTCAAAAATCCAGATAATAATCTGTCAGGGTTTTTATGAATAAGATGAACACCCTTTAGATTTGTAGAATTTAAAGTTTTAATAACCTTTCCTATATTAACTGACTTTAGAAGAAATGACTTGAAATAAGTTTCAGGTTCAATCCTAGTCGTTAATATTATAGGTTTATTACTTACATAAACAGTGTACACACAAAAATTCTTTTAATTACTTGATAGGGTAAAAATAAAATTTTTTAAGCTTTCAACTTTAAATTATAATTTATTTAAGTTTAAAATTTTATTACGTCTTAATTTGATTAATTTTACATCATGATTTTTAACAAGTAAACTGCAAAAAAAACAGCAGA
>Ga0213860_10000061_pt1 | contig 41750 bp, 49 predicted proteins | sample PICome_3_FD_160118 | JGI IMG/M metagenome (GOLD analysis project Ga0213860, IMG submission 160118) | Coastal seawater microbial communities near Pivers Island, North Carolina, United States - PICO550 | ecosystem: Environmental > Aquatic > Marine > Coastal | place: USA: North Carolina...
GGTCTACAGGATTTGGAGCATACACTACTCCTTTTGCAGCAACTCTTTTTTGAAACTCTGGGGTTAATATATTAGTACCAATACCATCTAGCATTTGTAAGTATGGTGTATCTGTCCTAGCGTAGCCTATAAATACATGATATGGGTCACTCATAGCCATAGCTTCATTGGTATAAAATCTAAGACCATCAGAAGTTCCATCTACAAACTCTTGTGATTTCCTAAAGAAATCTGGTAAGAATCTATTGTAGTAAACATCTTTGTAATCTTGTAGTGTAAGTATCTCTGCGTATTTACCTGCACCCTTGCCAGTAACTGCGTCTCTTACTTGATGACTACCTATAAAATTATTCATTTTTGCAAAAACACTATCTACTGCTTCTTGAGTAAATTTTCCTTCAGCAACACCATTTTCTAAAAATTCAATTATCTTAGGAGCATTTTTCATTAAGTGTCTAAACTCCCAACTTTCAGGCATTACATGTCTCAAAGATATTACTTCATCAGTAGCTATGTGTTCTACAGCTTCTGATAATACATTTTTTAACCAGTCAGGTTTTGATGTGGTCCTGGTTGGAGGGTAATTGTTGTAATAATCTACTATCTTATCTATTTCTGTATTAGCTGCTTCCCATGGAAAAGCACTTTCCATTGTTTCTATAAGGCGAGTTTCATAGTCTGCTACTGGGTCAGCACTAAATCCATACTTTGCTTCTCCAAACTCTACACCTTGTTCTTTTATACTGGCAACAAACCCTTGTACTTCATCTATGTATTTAGCATAAGCCTCTATAGTTAAATTTTCTGCTTTATTTATAGCACTAAGCATTTTTTGAGTCATAAATGTTTCTGCATTTACATGAGCCCAACCATCAGGGGTAGTTAAAAATTCTTTAAGTGTTTCTGCTCTTAATTCTCTAAGACTGATACCTATTGATTGTAAAAAATCATCTAATATTCTGTATCTAACAGTGTTTAAATCATTTAATGTGAGAGCCATATTTTTTCTTTATTTCTTTATGTCTCTTTAAAGTTTCTTTATGCAATACTGATGGTTTTGGTTCTGCCATTATCTACCTAACAATTTCAATGCAGCAGCTACAGCATCACTAAAACTTAAACTTACTTTAGGTCCAACGCCAGGAATTACTGGTGCATGACCTGCTGATTTTTTTTGTTTATTTACTTGTGCTTCTAGCATTTGTCTGACTCTACCATACGCTGTATTTTGTGCAGCTAAAGGTACTTGTGATGTGTACTCATACATTTGTGATGGATTTAAAGGTGGTGTAGAAACTCTCTGTGCATCAGTTGGTTGGCTTGGGTCAAAGCCTGGCACATTACCTTGTGGTGATTCGTAATCTGGATTTGGTTCTTGGTCAGGAACTGTAGTAGTTGTTGTAGGAGGCACACCTTCTTTCATTTCTTTTTCTATAGATTTTTTAAACTCTGCTGCTTCTGGATGTTTCTCTGGTTGTTCAAACTTTGCTACTGTTAATTTATACAAATCATCAATAGCTTTTATGTCTGTAGATATTTTAGATGACTCTATTTTTTTCTGGTGTATCATGTGTTTTATTAAATATGCACTAAATTTTAAGTCTGCTTTCTCTAATAAATAATTAACAACAAATTCTTTTTGTTCATCTGTAAATGCTCTTACATCTTCAGCATCAATTACTTTTGCAGATTCCCATTGTTTTAGTTGCAACTCTGTAGCACCTGGTATATCTACTCCTACTTCTTGTAACGCCATCCATATAGCAGGTTGCATAGAGTTTACATTAGTTTGTCCTATACCCCATGATTCTGATACTGGGTCTTTAGCTGTTAATGTAAATGGTTCACCACCTACTGGTCTTGACTCATAAGCTAATATAGGAACAATGTATTCTACTACTTCTTCTGATAGTCCAACACTTTGCAGTGCTTCTACTACTTCTAATACTGTGTAATTTGTTTCGTCCATTATATCCTCACATTAGTTCTAGGTACTGGTGTATTTTCTGCTGCTTTTAGCCCTGATAAATTTTGACTCATTCTATAAAATGTTTCATCTTCTTGATTAGCTACTGCTTGTAATTCTTCTCTTGGTTCAAATATTTCATCTAACACTTCTTGTCCACCTTCTGAAAGAATATCTAAATCTGGTTCTTCTGCACCTGTACCTGGGGTAAATACTGCTTGACCTTGCAATGCGTTACCTTGCCATGTAAGTGATGGTTCTGAACCTTGACCTAATCCTTGTAATGATGTTCTAAAATCTGCTCCTGGTCCTGTCTCTAACTTACTTCTAATGTATTGCTTTTCATATTGTGATAATGGTGCACCTTTTCTTGTCTTAGCTTTCTTTAGCATTTCATCTACAAACTCATCCATTTGTTCATCATCAAATGTATATACACCTTGTGCTTGTACACTTTGACTCTTAGATACACCTGCTAATAATTTAGTTGCTGCATTCCATGACATCTGACCACCATTGTTCATAGAAAACTCCATAGCTAATTTAATTCCTTTAAGAAACTCTGCATCTATTTCTGAACCATAAGTCTTGTTTAAATCTATTAATCCTGCAACAGCTAGTAGTCCTTTAGTTTGAGTAATCATATATGGAGACATTTGTCTAGCTTGTGCACCTATATCACTAGGTAGATAAACATACTTCCATGCTTGACCTGAACCAAATAATTTTCTTCTAGCTTCTTGATATTCGTCTGATGTTAAAAATTCTTCTGCCATTATTTTCTCAAACAAAGCACCATCTTTAGCGTCAGTGTATTCTGTTTCTACTTCATACTGTGCATAAAAGTTATTACCTAATGGTTTATATTTTTCTGACTCCTCTGGTGATAATAAATTTAAGTATTGTTCTTCTGATGAATTTCCAGGGTTAGCGTTTGTAGTATCAGTAGTAGGATTGCCTTGTGTAGTAGGTGATACATTACCTACACTACCTGTTGATGATTGCACACTACTTGGTGGCATAATACCATATTCTTCGTCATTTACGCCATCTATGTGTCCTGATATATGAGACATACTATCCTTCTATTCCAAATCGTGTTAATTCGTAACTGAATACTTCATTAAATACTACCAAAAATAATGGATTATTTCTTCCTATTTCTTGTGCTTTTGTAAACAACTGTTCTCTAACTCTCTGTGCTCCATCACTATCGCTTCTAATAATAAAGTTTATAGCTTGTTGTCTTGTTTTACCTTCTGATTTCATTACTGCAGATATAGCTATATCTCTTTCTTTAATATATACCTTTAATGTAGGTGTCATATTAAAATTTGCAAACCTTGGGTCATTAACTGCTCTAGTAAAGTAGTCAATCATAACATCATTTTTTACACCAGTTTCATAATCAAAGCCTAATACTTTATTTAACTCTGCAGAACTACCATAAGCCATAGGAAATAATTTTCTCATATTTGCATCTATCTCTGCAAATTTAGCTTCTCTTCTTATTCTTCTTGTTTGTGGGTCTAATGTGCTATTGTCTATCACTGTACCCCAATAATCTTTTTGACCTGATTCTATTGCACTAGCTAAGAATGTTTGTACAGAATAAAAGAACTCATTAGGTGTCTTTGGTCTAAACAATCCAAGGTTCTTTATATAATCCATAGTTCCCATGTCTGTAGCACCTGTATCTAATCCTTGTGCAAAATAAACTAAGACTGGTCCATACTCATCAGCTAATTCTGGGTTATCTAATATGAAATCATACTCTGGTCTTGTTCTAGGTAATCTACCACCCTCTGATATATTCTTACCTTTAACTTGTAATCCTGCTGCACTAAAATCTTCTGATAGATTATTTGAGTCTAAACCAAACAATTTAGTCATTTCATACAATGCGTAGTATTCACCTTGTGCACCTAACAACATAGTGTATTCATCTCTAAGGTCTTGATAGAATCCATGTATAGCTGCTATTTCAACAAAGTTATTATATTCTAATCCTGAGTCTTCACCTTCTTTTCCATACCAGTCATAGAACAATGCTTCATTACCTTCTATTGCATACATAACTGTAAGCCTTGGTACAAATGGATTTACAAATCTATCCCATGTTTTTAACTGATAATAGTTAGTAGCTAAGACCATAGCTACTTCCTGTAGTTCTTCTGGGTCATCTGCTAAATCTGGTCTTACTAAACCTGCTACTTGATATGCAGTATTTATAGAACTTAACCATGCGTCTTCATCCATACCATAAGTACCTGAGTTAGTAGCAATAGTTTGTAACATATTCTTACCTACTGATGGCATAGTTGTACGACCAATAGCAGCAATAAATTCTGTACTAAAATAACTGTCTGCTTCTGCTGACTCAATAGGGAATCCACCAAATACTGTTTTCTGCAATACTCTTCTAAGCTGTGGTTTATCATTTAACAGTGGACCTACACCTAAAGCAAGAGCAGGTCCTAATGGTGGAAATAAACCACCACCACCAACTAATAACGCATTAATTGGAAACATTCTTTTAGCAATTATTTTAGAATCAGTAGTTGCCATATCGTCTGTAAATACGCCTCTACCTTCTGACTTAATTAAATCTTCAAATGGTGTACCACCCACTGGAACTATTAAATACTGGTCTCCTGTGTCATCAGTGTATATATAATTTTCTTCTAATCCTTTTCTGTATGCAAGTTGCAACTGGGCAGCAGCTTTAGGATTAGCTACAGCTAAGTTCATATACCTACCTAAAACTTCACGATACGCTTCAAAGAATGCAAAACCAACTCTGTATGCCTGTGAGAAGTAACCTCGTTCTACTAGGTTATAAAGAACCCTAGAGTGTATTTCCATAGCATACTCTACAGCTCTTTCATGCAAGTCTTCGTATGACATAACTCTATTTGTTGTAGAGCTTTTAATATCTTCTAGGTCTAACATAGATTGATAATCTCCACTAAATGTTCTTTGGTTAGTAATAGGGTTTGTATATGGTTTAAGTATCTCTACTGTTCCACCTTTTCTATCTAAGATAGCTCTTATACCTGCAGCTTCTAGTACATCATTACCTACTACTTTTAGGTCACTAGCATTACCAACTACTGGTTGTGTTCTAGGTAATACTTTCTTCTGTGCTCCTATTAATAAATCTTGACCTTTTCTTCTAACAACATCAAATGCAGCGTGGTTATCCATTGTGTTTATAATTACTACACCTTTGCTTGATATATTGCTTATAGATTGTTGGTCTGCAAGTATTGCTAAGTATTGTGCTTTAGCTAATGCTTCATCTGTTCCAGTTTCTGCGTTAGCTGCTACACCTCTTCTAATCCTTATAGATACATCTAAATGCAACATACCATCATCATCTACCCATCCACCTAATACATGGTCTTCTTTTTTAAGAAATTTTTTATTATCTTTAATAAATTTTTCTACAATTTCTCTTGTTAAATCTTCTTTTGGAATTACAACACTCTTTGACCCATACACTGATAAGTAATAACCAGGAACTCTATTAAATTTCTTTCTTCCTAAATCTAAACTCCATCCTTCTGGATTATTTTGAATCCATAAATATGCTCTTTCTATTGCATCTTCTACATCTGTTTTTTTAGTTAATATATTTCTTGCACTTTTTTTACCAATAACTCTGTTTAATGTTGCAGGTCCTACATCATACTTACCATCTACATTTTTAACTTTTCCTTTTCTTAATCTATAAGCATATCCTTGTAAGTTGTGATTGTAATTATCTAGTCCTAGTAGTTTAAACAAGGTGGCTTTATCAAGCACTGTAGTTAATGATTGTGTATCAGCTAAATATTCTAATGCTTCATCTATTAAAGCATCTACATCTGTTTGTGAATCTAATGCTTTACTTAATTGATTAGTTAAACTTGTTTTTTGAAAATCAGTTAGTACACCATCTACAATAGTTTCATTAGCATTTAGTTTTAGATTGTATACACCAATTTTATCTCCATCATCACCTAGTCTGTACTCAGCAACAACAGATTGTTTTTTAAATACTTTAAGTTCTGCATCATAAATGTTTAAATCTAATATGATAGAATCATTTGATTTGCTAAGATTTTTCAACGAAGTAACAGTTAATTGACCATCTGCTGAGTATGCAATTAAGGAATAACTATCTACAACGCCATCTACTTTGTTCTCAAATATTTTAACTGGCACAGTTTTTTCTGTAACTGATATATCTGCTGCTATGTTTTTTACTTTGTCATACTCTGCTCTTACTAAATCCATTATGTCATCACTTAAATTAACTGGTATTAGATTATCATTGTGGTTTTTCAATGCTTTAGCTAATGCTGCAGGTGTCATAAATGGTATACCTGCCTCTACAAAATGGTCGTATGCTTGTCTTATGAATGGTATTCTAATTAAATCTGCTTCAACTTGTGCTGTAGCATAAAACAAAGCATCCATAAAGTTTTGAAATTTTGTTCCTGTATCTTCTTCTTTTATTGCTCTTGGTATTTGATTAGGTAAATCATCTTGATAATTAACTACTTTTGGTTTTACATAAGCATAATATGCGTCATACGCTTTGTCTGTTGTAGTTTCTATACTTCTCAAATCATGCGAATTAACTTTGCCTGTAGCAATAATCTCAATAAATTCTTGATGTTGTCCTGTGTAGTTATCTATAAGTTGTTTATAATGTCTAGCTAAATCTGCAAAGTCTTCTGTTTTAGATACAATAGGTAAAGTTCCACCTTGATAAAGATTTCTATTTTGCATCATTTTATTACCATCTTCAATAAGTTGTCTTACTGCAGGTGTTTTCTGATAATACAATGCAATATCTTCTACTGAATAACCTTTAAGTATTAATCCTGCTGTAATTGCTGCCATGTCATCATCTATGTATTTAAACATAAATTCTGCAAAGCTATCTACATAAGCATCATCTAATACAAAATCTTGCACTCCATCATCCATAGGTACATCTGTTTGACCTCTTTTATTAACTAATTCATACTGTGAACTTTGCCCTCTGTTTCTTCTAAATGTCCACATAGGTGATGCAGATGTAGCTTGTCCTAGTTCTGCAAATCCATATTCTGAGTTATCTGTAAATACACCTAAAAACTTTCTAACAGATAATGGTAACTTGTCATTTAATGTTGCAAGACTACCACCAAATTCTTTTGGTCTTCTTTTAGCAAATGGTCCTTGCAAACTTGTTGTAACATCTATGTTAAATATTCTTGCTAGGTTACCATCTGGGTCATTAAGCATGTGTCTAAAGAAACCTATAGGGCTTCTAAATATAGACCTAGCACCAAATATAGCAACACGCATGTTACCTTCTAATGCTAGTTTTGCAGGGTAAGATAACCTAAATAAAAGTTGTAATGGATAAAATACACTTCTTACACCACCAAATACTCCTCTTTCTATAGCAGATAAAGTGCTTTCTGTTTTTGTAAATAAAGCACTTGGGTCTGCAACTTCATCCATTACTTCACTTACTATTTTTCCTAATGGTGTGTCTGCATCCCAAAATGTTCCAGACTTACCTTCATCAAATGCTTTTCTAGCAGTATCAAATACTTTATCAATACCTTCTTTTTCTATTAACATTTTTGCTCTTAATCTTCTTTTTTGTGTTGTAGCTTTTATTAAAGTAATTAAGTCAGGTATTTCTAGTGTGTTCATTTTAAAATCAGAAAACAACTCTAATGTTTGTTTTAAAAATTCTTGTGGTATATCACCTTTAAATTGTCCTGCTGCTTGTCTTTTAGCAAAAATATGTATTTCATCTGGGTCATAAAACTTAGGGTTTTTAGATGGATTCATAAAACTTGCAGTTTGGTCTGTGTACATTCTATGTTTTTGACCCATTGCTCCAAACATATCTGCAATTTCCATATCACTAAACCCATACAAATATTTCATTTGCAATGCACCTTCGCCTCTAATAAGACCATCCCAATATATTTCTTGAGCAGCAAAATAACGACCTTCGTTTACTGCTGAATAAAAATCTGTTAACAACTTGTTTAAACGACTTTCAGGTACTTTAAGTAAATTACCCATCCTTGCAAATAATGTAGCTGCTTCGTTTATATTGTTTAAATCTATTTCTCCTGTTACAGCTAACCTAACATCAGTAGCATTAAATAATTCTTTTATATTTTGGAATAAACTATTAGATTTTCTACTGCCACCTCTCCAACCTAATGCAGTAACACCATCATCAACATCAGCGTCTGCTAATCCTTTTAAAAAGTTACTGTTTAGAACTTTAGATTGTATTCTGTATTGACCTGCATTACCTATAGATTGTGTTCCATACACCATATCTGATAAGTAACCTTTGTCTATACCATCTATTAAATATTGTTTTACTGTTTGTGCATCAGTTGCATCTGCTAATTTAGCAGCAAACTTAACATTTATTCCTAAATTAACATAATCTAATAATGCTGTAGAACCTTCTTTATTATTTACAGTTACTATTAAATCAGATATACCATCTAATACTTCATCATTTTCTGGTTGAGCCCAAAACGCTTTTTCATCTCCTCCACCTTCATCTAGCCATTGTTTAATTCTTTTTTGAGCACTAGCAAATACATCAGCACTATTTTCTATTGCTTTACCACCTAATCCGAATCCTTTAGAATAAATAACAAATGGGTCAGTGTAGTAATACTTAATCATATTTATCAAACCACCTAATACACCTGATACACCTTTATTAGGTTCAAATGCTATATCATTTAATGCGTCATCTTTTTGTTGTTCTAAATTAGCTATGTATTCATTTTTTTGGTCTACAGTAATTTTTTCATCTCTAAATGCCATTTCTGTAGCAAGTATTTTGTCATCATATTCTTTTTGTACAGATTCGTAATAAACATTTTCTGGTGAATATCTACCTGGCATATTTCCTGTAAGTAAATAAGATGCAAAGTCTCCTACATTAGTGCTTATTTGGAACTCTTCTAACATTTCATTTCTAATTCTGTTTTCAACTACTGCATCAGAAAAATTAAACCATTCCATAAAACCTGCACCACTTTCGTAGTCTCCTATAGCTTCATCTACAAAAGCAGTTGCTATAGCATCCATGTAATCTTGTGTATTTACATCTTTACCTTGTCTTTTCATTTGTGCAATATCATCCATAGCTTCTAGTTTTAAAGCACTGTAAAGAGCCATAGCATCTGTTTGTTGCATAAGTGGTACACCATTTTCATCTACTGCACCTCTAGCCATTAAGTACGCATTAGCTCTATCTGTAAAAGGTGTTTTAGCATAAGGGTCTACTTCATATTTTTCTGGCAAAAATATATTATCTAATTTGTTTCCAGTAACCATTAATCGTTCTACACCATAACCTGCAGCAGCTCTAATAAATGCTTCAGCTTGTACAAGTTTATGTCTAAACTCTTTTTGATTTTTATTAAAACCTTTTTGTTCAAACTCTATATTTTCTTCTCTGCTTTCACCTTTTCTTCTGTATATTTCATCTTCATAAGATGCCATAGCTATAGCAAAGTTAGATACACTTCTATCAACTATTTGTGCCAAAGCATCTACACCAACAAAGAAAAATTCTTTTATACCTTTGGTTGCTCTTTTATTAGGCATAGTTGTTTTATACATACCATCAAGTAACCCTAACATTATTTCACCTTTGTTTTCTTCCATCCAATTTCTAGCTTTATCTAAAATAGAATTTCCATCTGCATTTTTTTTGTACAAAGTATTTGATTGTTTATAAATTTCATAATATTGATTAGGTGTTACACCTATTTGTGCAGCAGCAGCAACAACTGAATCTGATTCGTAAGGTGTGTAATCTTTTAAAATATTAAATTGATTTGCTACTGAGCTTACATCTGTAGTGTTAGCTACTGCGTCTTTTTGTTTATTGTATGCTAGACCTTCTTCATGTTTTTTGGTCCAGTCAGAGTTCCAAGTTTGCCAAAGTTCAAACATTAAAACCTCAGTTTTGCTATGTTAGATTGTTCCTTAATCATATCAATTAATATTTGTGTATTTGTGTTTGGGTTTGTTTGCACTACTTGTTGTGGGTTAGTATCTGATAAACCTGTTTCTAATTCATTTTCTGCAGGTCTAAATATATCTTGTGGTTTATAATTTAACATTCCACCTGTGTCTATAGCTTCTTGTGCAAGTGGACTTATTGCATCTGCTTGATTTGTTAATGCTGTGCTTTGCCCTGTTGGGTCTCCTTCTTTTCTTGGAGGAGCAACTATATCAGCATACGCACCATCTACTTTTAAATCAGTATTCTTTTTTAAACTACTAGATTTCCTTACCATCAAAATCCTCTGGTCTTTCTATCTCAAATCCTAAATTTAAATTAATCCATATACCAGGAATTGGTGTTGGAAAAACAATATCTCCTAGTGGAAGAATACCATCAAATGGTTGTATCTCTTCTTCTGTAATATCTATATCCCAATCTTCTTGATTTATAATATCAAAAAATTCTTTATTTATATTAGGCAACTGGTCCTCCTGGTAATACTGGTCCTCCTGGTATTCCTGGTCCTCCTGGTCCTGGTGCTCCTGCAAGTCCTGCTAATACTGTAGCAATATCTGGTTCTTGTGCAGGTATTTCTGGTAAACCTTGTTGACCTGCTAATGCTAATTCTTCTTCTGTCATTTCTGGTTCTTCTGGTGTAAAGTATTTATCTAATATACTTGACATGTTCTGTGGATTTTTTCTAATTTCAATAGCTGCCATAGTTGCTTTAGGGTCTCCTTGTGCAGCTTGTGCCATTAAAGATTCAAACAATACTGTTTCTGCTTTTTCAGAACTTATTCGTTGTTGTATCTTTGTTATATTGTCTAAACCATCCATGTTTTCTTGTAGTGTCTGCGTATCAATAATACCTTGTTGTTTTAATTGCAAACCTGTAATAATTTTTTGTGGTTCATCAAATCCTGCCATAACACCATAGACTCTTCTTGTTGTATAAAATTCTTTTATATCTGAACTTGGTGTGTATGATTCTTTGTAAGCAGTACCTTTGTGATAACCTGCAATAGGTTTTCTTGTATTGCTAAACATTGATTCATCATACTCTAATCTTTTAGCATCTAATTCTTCTATAGCTTCAGCTAATACTTGTTGATATTCTCTAACATGCAAGGACGCAGATTGTCCTAATTCTTCTAATCCTCTACCTGTAACAAAACTATTTGGCGATTGTCCATCATCAGATACTGGATAAGCAGCACCGAGCCTTAAGTGTCTTTCAAGTCTATCTACTTGTTGAAATAATTGGTAAGGTAAATTATTGACTGGCTTAGACACTTGTGAGCCAGGTGCTAAATAGTTTACAGCGAATCTACCTTTACGATATTTTCCTGATTCTATTTCACCTACAATGTTTGTTTCTGTAAATACTGCATCTTCCATAGCAATAGTTCCAAGAATATTAATTTTTGCCATGTTAGCCATAAGACCTGTAATGTGTTGAAATTGTGATTGCATTTGGTCAAATGAATATCTTTTAGCAACAACAAAACATGGTCCTGATTTTAATGGATTTTCCATGTAGTCAATAGTTTTTTTGTTTTCTGGTAAATATACATAAGTACCTTCTGAGGTCATATACTCTACTACAACTTTTCCATGTCCTGTTGAGTTAGCCCAACTACCCATTCTGTCTGATGAATTATATAAAACAGAATATGGTGATACTTCTTCTTCACCTTGTGTCATTATTATATTTTTAGCTTCTGGATATTGGTCTGCTAATACTTTGTGTGGAACTCTAGTAATAATTGCCATTTCTGTTGGTTGTTGGTCATTACCAAAATATCCTGGATAACATGTAAATGGGTCTCTTAGTTCTGCATAAGGATATGGGTTACCATCTTTATCTCTTCTGTGTTTTATAACCCATACAACAAAACCATAACCTGGCAACCATCTACCAACTTGTGGTAATTGCATGTGTAGTTTTTGGTACTTGTCATACGCCATAACTATGCGTTCTAATTTTTCAGATTTCTTTTTTGCTCTTTCAGAATCTTTGTCATTTATAATATCTATTTTTAAATCAGGACTTCTGCCTAATTTTTGTGCAAATCTTTCTAGTGCAGTTAAAAACATATTAGGTGCAGGTAGTTCGTGATATTCTACATTCATAGCATCACCTAACAATGCACGAACAGCAGCTTCGCCACCATTCATAATGTCTCTAATTCTTGACCTATCTACAAGTTGGTCATTGTTGATTGACCTTAAGTAATCAATCCTATCAAAAATTTTGTCGTTATCTAAAACCATTTATCTCCAGTTATCTAAGTCCATGTTACTAGATTCATAGCCAGTAAAGCTAGGACTATATTCATATCCTAATTCTGCAAATTTTTCTTTTTGCATTCTTCTTATAGCTCTCATTGGAAACCAACTTGCCATAACTATGTCAGTTTTTGTTCCAATACTTTTGCTCTTATTTTTAGCAGAACTAAAATATACTAACTGACTTGTATATAAGTTTACCTTCTCTTGGGCTTCAAAGCTAAGATATGGCAAAGAAATTATTTGTTCTTGGTACATAGGTCTCATAGCTGTTACACCATAAACTGGGTCAAATTTATTTTTATATGTTTCGTGACCTTCCAAAAATATACCATGTGTTGATGCAAATTCTCTTATGCTTTTGTCTTGTCGTATAGCTTTTTGAAAACCATTCTCTTCAATAACCCAATGTGATAAATTATATTTACTCCACCATTCTTTAATTACAGCTAATGCTTGTGGTATACCTCCACCTAAACTATTGTTCATATCTACCATATACAATTTGTTTGCATCCATATTGTATGCCCACAAAAATGCAGCTTGGTAACCTGTAGACGCAGGGTCTAATCCTGCAATAAGTCTTGTACCTGGTGGTATCTGTCCTATGTCTCTCTTTTGGTCTCTACATGCTTCTATTTCTGTTCTGTCAAACAAAGCAAGACCATCTGGCATAGCTACATTAAGATAAACCATTTCGTATATTGCTCTACCACCTGTAGTTTCTGCTGCTCTTTTTCTATCCATTAACCACTTGTAAGTTCTTTTACCTTTCCACAACATACAATTTTCATGTTCTTCTTCGTTCCAATCAGGTAAGTTACAACTTGTATCATGTGCTTCTTCTACTGTAGTTACCCAAGATTCGTTTTCTAAAAGGTGAGAATATAAATCGTCATAGTGTTGTCTTGAACCTATAACTACCATTGCAGTGTGTTCCTCTTTACGACTTGACAATGTTGTAGTCCACCAGTTTCTTGTGTTTTCTCTTGACGCAGGTTGCATAGTAGAACTGTGGTCTTCAATATCGTCAGCAATAATAATATCGCAGTCTCTTGACAATATCTTACCACCACGACCAATGCCTACCATAGTAGGTGATTTTATACCTGTAACTGTTCTAGTACCTACAGTAAACTCAGTAGATGACCACGCTTTACCACTTCTGTTTTGTGGTTTAAATTTTGCTCCTGGTCCACATATCTCTTCTATTAACAATTCATTATTTTCTAACTGGTCCATTACAGAAGACACAGAGTTTTTAGCAATATCTTCGTTACCACCAACCCACAGTATTCTTATGTTTGGATTATTACAGATAAGCCATACAGTAAAATGTATTAACAATTCTGTCTTACCATGTCTAGGTGGTGACAATATCATGTGCTGTTCACCATTTTCTATAGCAGTCAATATAGACTCTATCCACTTAATGTGAAACTCTGGTGTTTCAAATGGTACACCTTGTTCTGTTTCAAAATATCTATCTCTAAAATCTTTAAAATCTTCTAATGTTTTTTTTGCAACTTGTGGTACTTCCCAAGTTTTTTGTAATTCTTTTATTTCTGTATCTTCTACAAAAGCATTGTATGCCATAGATACTGATGCAACTGATGTGTCTAGTATTTTTGCAACTTCAGACATAGTTAATTTTTTTTGTAGTATTTGCATACCTAGTTCTGACTCAACTAAATCTGTATAGACTTTACCTCTTCGTTGTTGTACAGTTTTTTGGCTAGGTATATTAACAACATCATCTTCTTGTGTCCACTCTATACCTTTTGCTTTTGCTCTTTTCTTTTGTTGCGATATTCTATTACGACATCTAGTGCTGCAATACTTACTAGCTTTAGGTGGCAAAGGTCTTAAACAACCTGCTGCATAACATAATTTTTTATTTACCATAATGTTTACACTTTTTGTTTTTGCACTTCAATTTTGACCTAACCACCTGCAAATATTCCTGACAACCAGGACAGGTTACTTTCAATTATTTTTTCTTTTTTTTAGGTTTCCACCCACGCTTCATATCAGCGTATGCTTTTTTAGATATAGTAGATTTTTTCTTAGACCTAGAAGTACCTGCTTGTTGCCTTCTATGTATATTTCCAACTAAACTATTTTTTCCTGAACCATGTGGCATATTATCTCCTTACTACCATGCTTTACAACTCCAATACCTAGGCGTAGTTTTATCTGTTGCAGTATCACATTTGTGTCTAGCACGAAATGATTTTCTAGCAGCAGCATTACCTTTTCTGATTTTCATGTTAGGGTCACCGAACATAACCTTTTTGACTTTGTCGCCATCCTTAACATAAACTACAGATTTTTTACGACCATAACCTGGTTCACCTTTTTTAATTGGTCTAGGTGAATTTAAAGTTACAGACTTACCTTGGTATGTAGCCATAGTTACCTCTTGCTTATTCTTTTACTTGGGTATCTTTTCTTTTTACCCTTCTTGCTCATTGGCATTTCTAACTCCTGTTGTTGCTAAACCTTATCTTAACACAAAACTCCACCGAAGTGGAGTCTTGTCGTACAGCATGTCCAATACTGTTATGAAAGAAAAAAGAAATAAACTTGAACCAACACACAATTCACAGAACTGTCTATATGATTTTCAGCTACTTTCTTATTCTTTTTGTATGTAGATATTTATTTTACATACTGGTTGTATCCCCATACAACCAACCTAGGACTTTCCTAGGTGTATTTAGTATAGACTAGCCTCGTGCATACGAGGCGTAAAAAATTTTTTTTTAGGGTTGCCTATGTTCAATACATCTCTCACATACACCATCTTTTAATTCATCAGACCAGTAAGGATGTAAACATTCGTCACAGTCTTCGCTAAATATAGATTGTTCTTTACCTTGGGCTATCTCTGGAAATGTCATAATACTTTGTATTATAGCAAACCCTCCTTCGCAGGAGGGCGTACTACACAAACAAAGAAAGGAAGACTATGAATAAAAATTCAATATGCCTTATTCTTGATGTAATTAAGTATAACAGATAACAAAGTTATGCAAGTAAATTTATGGGGTTTCTGTGAATGTGCGTAAGCGAAAGGAGGAAACTCTTACTAAACAAAAACCCCATAATAAATACTACCACTAAAAACAAAACCTGTTATAGTAGAGAAACAAGCAAAGATTTCTTCCTGCTTTTAGACAAGGAATCTGGACCATAATCTTTTAAATAAGTGGACTAGCAGGACCATGGTAACTAGCGTAATAGGCTATTACTTCACATATTTAAATGTTCACTATAGAGTTCATTCTGGTTTTTGGGAGGGAGTGACACAGGGTTAGCTATATTCTTCTCTTCTTTTTTTATATATATTGTTTACTGGTAACACAATATATAGTGTTATTTAGTACCCTACTATATATAGTACCACAACATATAGTACCTATTTAACAGCATATTTTTAGAGGCTACATAGTATAGAAGTTAGGGAGTCAGGTTAAACCCCCCCATGCTTAATGCCTATGTAGATTAGCTGTACCTGTGTATCAATATATATTATTTTGATTCTATATGATTATAAATAATCTAGGTATGACCTAGGTAGGATATAGACTGTACCAAATTTAAACTAATACAAAGAGGGGGATGGTTGTTTAAACATCCAAAAGAATTTTAAAGAAATACCTTGTTTAAACTGAGACTTCTGTATACTGGTATTAACAAACAAAGGAGATACACAATTAGAAATTATTCACAAAGTAAGGTGCTTGTGAAATTTTGTATCAAGAAAGTAGGAAACAATGAATAGTAAATACGCTAGGTTAGAAAAGAAGGACTATCCAAAATGGATAGATGAATTACATGTAAGCAAAAAATCTCCTGAAGATTATCTTACATCTTTCGCCAACTGGTGTGTAAAGTACGCAATTAAGAATGGTGTAGGAGATGTTAAGAATCTAGGTGATAAGCTCAGTGTACATATCTCAGATACCAGAGGTAGAAAAACAATAGCTAATCATAATCAAGGTAAAGCTGTTGGTCTTTGTTATTCAACTCAATATTCTCCTGAACAAAAAATCAGAAGAATAGAAATTGATAGAGAGACTAGCGATACGCTAAAGGTCTTAGAGATTGTAGCCCATGAGGTAAGCCATGCGATTCATCCAGATTACACTGGTCATAAGGGAGCTTATGTAGACGCAGTGTTCTCTGTGTTTAAACTAGCAGGTATTCCAACAATAACTTCTGTGTCTTTAGAATTCGCAGAATTGATTGAATCATGGTTAAAGAAATCTGGTAGCTATCCTTATCTAAGATTCGTAGATAAAAGAAAAAAGCAAACTACAAGAATGGTCAAACTATATTGCCCAGATTTAGATTGTGTAGGAGCTACAGATAAATCAACTAAACAAGGTCAAGGCACTATCTTTAGAATGTCTTCAGCGATTGTTGATAGAATTCAAGATAGAGGAGATTCTCTCTGGTGTCCAGTATGTTCTGGAATAGCTTATACAGATTCTCCAGTGTTAAGAGACATCTATGTTTAAACAAGCATAAACACAATCCCCCTTGTGTGCAGAATCCCCTGAGAAATCAGGGGATTTCTGTTTTATACCTGAGAGCACGATAGAGACGATTTAAGAGCACCATACCTATTCTGGAACTGTCATCCACAGTTGTCATACACTCTTCATACAGAGCCATTTAGGACACACAATATATAGTATGTTATTTGTATACCTGTTTAAACAGAGGTAAAACATATAGTTGTTTAAACATGTCAAGGGATAAATAAATATTATTTGTAAACAAGTGTTGGTATATATCAGAGAGCTAGTAGATTTATATACAGGTAGATAATTGAACAAATTATTTACTCCTTTAATGCTAGGAGGATGGAGAGATTAAGGTTGCTTACTGAGTGAGATACTTAGGAGCTAAGAGTTAAACAAGTAAACGCACACCTAACTCATCTCTTCAGAATCCTGAGAAAGAGAGAACAATGGAAGAAACAATCAAAGAGATAAATGGAATACTACGAAGAGCTAGTGTCTATTTACCAGAAGAAAAAGTACAAGCACTACAAGATGACTTGTTGCAATCAGTGTGGAAGAAAATGCACACAGATACATTAAGCAACTGGGAATCAATCAAAGAACAAGTAGAAGGCAGAGGTGTTTAAACAATGCCAGATACAGTAGAACAAATAATGTTGTTTGAATCAGGTGAACTAGATACTGAGGGTATCTTAAATCTATTCAGCAAACTAATTAAGAATGGACAGGCATGGACATTACAAGGAAGTTATGGACGCTATGCCAGTAGGTTAATAGAACTAGAACTGTTAACTAAAAAAGGTAAAATTACAGACTTTGGTAAAGAGACTGTAAGTAAGAGCAAGGAGAGTGTTTAAACAATGACACAAGAAATAAAAGAAACAATAACAAAAGGACAAGCTATGGATATTGCAGACGCAAAGAAATTCAATGCTGATGTAGAGAATGTAGATGTCAATGGTGGCAAACCATGGAAGAGTACAGATGGTTTTAAGCCAGTAAGAGAGTACACATTAGAAGACAAGCTAGACTTCCTAGACTTTGATGTTAATGGTATCTATGGACATGGTAGTGCTGTGTTTAAACAGCGACTATATCTTACAACAGATAGACACCAAGGTGGTATCAGTCTCACTGGATATGCTAGTAAGGATAAAGAAAACAGAAGAGATAGAGAATCAGCAAACTTTTCTATCTACTTTGATAGCAAAGAACAGATTGTACGATTCGCAGAACAGTGTTTAAACATGCTGTTAGTAGCTGAGGAATCTACAGCACTAAGGGAGAGATACGAAGGCAACTGGGTAGATGGTAGACATCCAGATGTATTAGCACACTTCCCATCTTTATTAGATAGAACTAAATGCAGAACTGGTAGATACTACTGGGATGGTAGTTTAAACAAGGTGGTAGAGATAACCAAAGATACACCAGAAGAAATCCTAGACGCTCATGGTGGTTATGATGTTGATGAGGATGGCAACTTTGAGCAAGACTATGATAATGAGAGTGCAGAAGATATGTTAGAAGGTCTACTAGCAGGTATAGAATCTAACTGGGATACAGAGAGATGGCAAGGCATACGACTAGCAGACTTACAGACAGGCATAGGAGCAAATAGGTGGAACGCTGATGGTATATCACAACGCAAAGGTAAGAATCCAGAGGACAAGAGAAGAAAACAATGGACTACTACTTTTAAATATACTGATGGCACAAGTGAGACACTTATAGGTTATTGGGAAATAACTAGAGGTGGAACATTACAAAGAAACAACTGGAAGGAAAACAACTAGAAAGTGATGACAGCAGAGAGGTAAGTAGCCCTACCTCTCTAGCTGTTTAAACAAAAAGGAGAAACAATGGCAGAAGAATATTCAATACACGAAGTAATTATCTCAGATAGCAAAGGCAATCTATTTAATTATCACAGCGACTACATGAATGAGAATTTTAGTTATGACAAAGAGCATGACCAAATCTCAGAGTACAAGTCAGAGTACAAGCCAACACAAATTAAAGAAATGTTAAAAGAAGAATTGGAATTGTTTCAATATTACATAGATGAAGGACTGTTTAATTACGACAGTGAGAAGGACATGACATTAGGATATGTTGAGACGACTGCTGATGAAGTAATTGAAAAGATTAAGAAGTGGGATTTTTCTCCCTTAGATAATCTAATAAGACACTACACAAGAATAACTTTATTAAGAGAGTTAGTAGGACAACCTTTAAATGCAAAGGAGGAGCAGTTAGCTAAGGACTTACACAACACAGTGGAAGTAGTACAACAGTTGTGGCAGTGTATAAGAAGAGAATACACATACCAAGAATCTAAAGTACACATGAAAGCATTCCAAGAAGGCAAGACTACTGCTAAGCAATTAGTAATAATAGACAAGGAGGATGTTTAAACAATGAATGATGTAAGAAAATATCAAGGGTATGTAAACCAAACCTTGATGGACGCAGGTAAACACAACGACATAAATTATATAAAGATAATGCACAGCTTGTTTAAACAAGGTCATCTTAACTTTGAACAATGCACAATGTTCTTTAGAACTCTGATTAGGAAGGCAGACCAGAAGGCATACAGAGAATTCCTTGATGTAAATAAGGCAGTGGCAGACCAAGTACAAGACATGTTGGACTATGGATGGATAACACAAGATGGTGAGTACACAGAGCACTGTTTAAACAAACTCAAAGAGATGGGATTTGGTATGACAATGGGAGAGACTAAGCCAATAAACTTGCCAAATGGTATGGAACTTATGGAGGAGGAACAGTAATGCCAAGTAGTTTAGAGTACGAATATCCAGTCAGGGATTATGGTGTAAGAATATATATAAAACCATTAGATGCTATTGATTTATCAGTAGTGTGTGATGAGACAGAGATAGGTAATAGAGCAAGAGAACATGCTGATTATATTATTGCTGAAGTTGTTGACCAAGTTAAAAAACAGCTAGAAGATATAGAGCTAGGTAGTGGTATAGCAGTTGTAGAAAAACGACCTGCAAACTGGATGGATGTTTAAACAATGACAGACAGTCTATGTATTGTATGCAAAACTAACCCAAAAGAATTTAAAATTGTGGATTCAGTTTTAGTGTGCTGTGTAGATTGTAATTATAAGGAAGAAAACAAGGAGAGATAAATGGAGACATACATAATAGTAGGAGCTGTGATTGTAGCATGGATATGGAGTGGACTGTTAGCAGACAGGTACGCACTAAGGAAGGCATACAAGGAGCAGTACAGACTACATAACATAATGACTAACAGATACAACTTTGTAGTTGATATGTTAAATGAAGAACAGCAGATTATATTACACAAGTGGTATGTAGATACCAATGTTATAGAGGAAGGTGTTTAAACAATGCCAATATTTAGAGTAGTAATAGAAGTAGACGAACCATCTTTGGAGGACGCTGAAGACCATATACAAAGTCTTAGTGGCAGTGATTTAGTAGATGAGATAGTAGAAGTAGAAGAGGAGGAATAATGAGTGATGTATACGAGATTGTTAGTACAAGCAGTGAAGATGCAAACAAATTAACTGTGGACTTTACCTTCTCTTCAGATGTATCTAAAGAAGACGCAATAGCACAGATAGATAGCTTAGTATCTTTAGCAGACGACAACGCAGAGATAGAATTTGTAGACCATGAACCTAAATTCTGGGAGATAAGTCAATTTAACTGAGGTCTATGTTTAAACAAGGTGTAAGTTTTATTCATTGTACTTGCACCTTGTACCTCAATAGTTATTTACATAGGAGAAAACATGGAGTATAATTCAATAGAGGATTACATAGGAGAACTATGATATATCAAGTACGAAGTACAAGTGTGTATGGTGGAGTGATGACTTGGGAATACAACAACAAGTATGACGCACAATGCAAAGTACGAGAACTTAAAGACTTAGGTGGTATGTTTTTGGTTAAGCTAGTTGAGATACCAGTAGCAGAAACAGTCTAAGCGAAACAAAAGAAGAAGAGAAGGAGGTGGGCTTATGCCTAATATATTTGACGACCCTAAAAGTATCAAGACATGGGCAATTAAATTAGCAAATGCTTGTGGTGGACAGAAGGTAGAAAAAGGATTACTACTTACCAGTTTAAACACGAAGAGAATAGGTGAGTTGTTAGACGAATTTGTTGCCGACCATAATGAGAACACACAAAAGATAGCACTGCAGATGCAGGAGCAGGAAGAAAACAAGGAGGAAGAATGAGCGAATTACAAATTATAAATGATTCTTTTATTACTGGTAGTGATGGCAAGGTCAGTTATGTCAATGGTGTTGAGATGTTCTTTAAAGATATACCAGAAGGTCAGCATGAAGATAGACTTGTATATCTTACAGAGTTAATCAAAGACAATAGACTACTAGAAAAAAAATTGTCTCAACAAAGAGCTAGACTTATTACATACATAGTCAAGAACAAGATAATGTCTGTTATAAAAGTAGCAGAGATTATAAAAGTAAGTAGGCAGAGAGTCTACAAGATTATAGAAAGCAAACAGGAGGAAGAATAGTATGGACGATAAAAAGATAAAAGAAATTACTAAACCATTTAGTAAAGATGAAATTAAAAAAGCACCTAAAGGTAAGTTCGGTCAGTATGTACCACACCATTTAGTCACTAAGCGTTTAAACAAGGTGGCTTATGGAGAGTGGTCTCACACATTAAAAGAAGTTGTTAGAAATTCTAATGGTGAGATTAGAGCAGTTGTCACTACCTTTACATTATGGGGAGTAAGCCATGATGAAGTTGGGGATGTAGATAATGTTGATGTTAAAAACAACAACACTGAAGGCAACCTTTTAAAACTTTGTATGAGTGACGCACTAAAGCGTGGAGCTATGCGTCACAATATTGGATTACATCTTTGGACTGGTGATATTACAGAAGAAGAATTTTATTCAGGTCAAGATGATAATGTTGAAGTAGCAAAAGTAGACAAGCGTAAAAAAGAAAACAAGCCGACACAAAAAGTCAAGGATATAACTGAAGAATCTATCAAGAAGTTTGAAGAGGACATTGGTTATAAGAAGGTGGCTAAACAAATAGCAAGTGTTATTGAAGGATTTGATTTACCTAAAGATATAGAGAACCAAGCTAAGCAAACATCTTATACACAATTTACTGGACAAGGTAATGACAAAGATGTAGAGAAGTGGGATAACAATATGATTGGTCAATACCTTGACTTGTTTGAACAGATAGCAAATGAGATTGGTGATAAGGCAGAGCAAGAAGGAATTATTGCAGATGTCTTTGGAGAAGTAGAACAAAAACCTGTTATGAAAAACCCAGGGGATAGCCCAACTGAAAAACAGATGGAGAAGTTTAACCAAGCTATCAGTAAATCAACAGACAAAGGCGACATGGACTTAGTTAAAAAAGCAAAGAAGTTTTTAGCTGATGGTCTACTCACAAAAGGTAATGTATTTGACTGGATAGATAATGATGGAGACTGGTCATTAAAGGATGGTTCATAGGTGTCACTTGAGAGTGCAGGGCAAATCTTTAATGTAGATAAACTTAAATCTAAATTAAAAGAGAGATACCCTAACCATAACTTTGATGTTGTAGCTCAACCAGATACTAAACATAAAGCACCACATGTCTGTTTAAACAACAAGATATTTTATACAGACATGGAGGGCAACACATATTGTGGAGCAAGATACAAACAAACAGAAGAAGATAACTACCATAAGTGGACATACCAAGTGTGTCATGCCATGGTAAAAAAAGCAGACCAAGGAGGTAATCAAGATGTCATCCCCTTTTGAAGAGATGAGCAAACCATTACAAGAGTTTTGGATTAGACAAAAAGAAGTAGGTAATGTTAAAGCTGTACCACGAGGAGCTAACTGTATGCTGTGTGCCAGTGAATTAACAGACCAAGATGAAGACCATAGTGTATGTAATATATGTTGGGTAAAGCTAGGTGATGATAATGAATTGTAAAGAATGTGGATTAGCACCTGAGACTACACTTACACATGATGGCAGATGTGTTGGTTGTATAGCACACATGATAGAGGACTGTGTTTAAACAATGAGCAATACATACAAAGACACATACGAATCAAGAAACAGTGGTGAAGACATGGCAGACTTGGCAATGCAAAAACATTTAGAAGCTAATGAATGTGTAGAGTATATAGATTACTTACGCATAGGAACTGACCCTAAAGAAAACAAACTGGACTTGTTCTGGTATGCAACAAAGATACTACTGCTACCAGATTACATACTGGTTCGTAAAGGATATATATACTTTATAGAAGTTAAAGGAACTAACAAACTTAAAGCAGAAGACTACTACAAGATACAAGAGATGGCATTTAAAGGTTCAAGATTTAAAGAAGTCAAGGTAGGTATCATGTATTTTAAAAGCATAAATGCAGACCCAGTGTGGATAGACCACCATAAATTATATGATTACTGGACTGACCCAAGAATACCATTACAGTATTATCCAGAAAAAGATTTTATGGGCAACGCCAAAGCGTACAAAGAACTACCTGTTTAAACACCGACTATATATTTTTTTATAGTGGGCAATAATTATCCCAACCTTTATTACTTATGGTGAAGGTAAGGACACCAGGATGTGACCACAACCCAGTTCTCTCTGTAAAATCTATACTCTTATCTATTGATGGTGCTTGAAACCAAGTTCTATCTCCTTGTTGTTTCATTCTTAGGTGATGATAGTGAGCTGTCACTAATATCTCTGCGTCACCTACTGGCAACCACCCATACATTTGACCCTTCCACCATTTTTCTATCTTGGCTTCTGGATTACCACTACCACCAGTCATGTGTCCATGTGTAAAGGCAACTGTCTTACCCTTTATGGTAAGCGTTTGATGAAAACCTGAAGGTATATTTACTTCAACCTTACTGTATCTATCTGGATTAGCTTTCATAATCTCTTCACATATCTGCAAGTGCATAGTGTCTGAGTTATCTAATCTGTTTGTAGATACCTGACCTTTACTGGTCCTTGACATCTCACCATGATTACCTGGAACACCTGCCAAGATTAACTTTGGTGCATGAGGTAAGAATGTATCTATGGTTTTCATAATCATAGCTCTTGCTAATGCGTACTGCTCAATCAATGTGAGCTCTACATTATGTGGTTGTGATTCGTAGAAGTGTGGCGTACAGTTTTCTGTAAGGTCGCCTAGTCCTACCATATATATCTCATCTATATCGTGACCTAACCTACGCAAGTCTTTGATTCTGTTTACTGCATCTTGTAAAGCTCTATCGTATCTGTTAATAGTATTCTCTACACCATAATCTTTTTTCCCAAGTTGCCAGTCACTCATAAAAAACATAAACGCAGTGTCACCTTGTTTATATTTAGATACAACTGGTGGTTTTTTAGATGCTCGTTTAAACAACTCGTTAAAGTATTTGTCATGGGTAGGACTTTTCTTTTTTACAAGCCCTTTAAATGCAAAGAAGGTCTCAGTGCGACCTCCTTTTAATTGTACAGACCATGAACTAGACCTTACTGTACCTTCTATCTCATATAGCTTTGGGTCATAACCCCATTCACGCAGAATCTGGTCAAACTTATTTGTGTAGTTTGGGTCAGTTCCAACATGTGTGATTTCACCCTGTCCTGTTTGGTCATTAACATCTACCCCTGGTTTCCACCCAGATTTGTAGAAGTTATTACCCCACTCTTCAGGAATGTTAGGCATATAAACCTCCTTTACCCTGTTGTTTATACCTTACTTAGTAATTTGTTTTTTAGCGTATGTCTTGATGACTGCTAGTGCAGCACCACCACCTGCTAATGCAGCTAACTGAAGTGTTTCAGCTTCTACACCAACTAATGGAGCAACTGTTAATGCACCAATGAACGCTTCAATGAAGGTCCATGCAGTTCTCTCAAGCATGTCTTTTAAGTCATCACTCATTTTATAACTCCATGCTTCGTTCCATGGTGTCCACGCCACATCCTTCTTGAATGTACCATCAGAATTTCTTTTTCGTTTAAATTTTTCTAACATTATCTTATTAATCTCCCTTTTAGCATAGCTTGATTTTGAATTACATTTCCATTTACACCAGAAATATCTTCTTGTAGTTCTTGCAATTTATCCATAACTGTTCTAGTCAACACAACATCATCTGTAGATTTATTTGATAGTTCTTTACCTAACAACTTTGCAATAGTTGTGTATTCAATAGTAACTTTTACACCTATCAATAACTCTTTAGCTATCTTCTTGTATGCTTTTAGATATGCGTTCTTACTTGAACCAATGAATCCATCTTTACCCATGTCTAAGTCTTGTTGAGTCTCGCCCAACAGTAAGCAACCTGATGTATGTTCGTCAGTATTCCCAGTGTGAATAAGTATGTCCGAAAAATTCGGAACATTTTGTATGTGCAACATACCATAGTGGTCACTACCATAACGCACCTTGTATTTTTCGTGAAAGCCACCCCATTTTTTAAACTTAATTTCGTACACACCATCATCAATACAGGTTTCGTGCATAACTTTTACTTCTTGATACTGGTCTTCTAATGTATAACACTCAAACTGACCATCAATATATAATATTCCACATGTTGCATCAGTACCAAACTGATGTCTAACTACTTGTAATTTCATTTAATCCACCTATTGGACAAGTAGTACAACTTCCAGAACATAATCCACAAATCATCTACTGACCTTACCTTTACTGTTGTCTTTATCTTTTCTAAATCCTATGGTTAATAACCATATTGCTAATGTAATTATAGTCGCTAATCCTGTGATTTGTTGAGCACTACCAGTTAATGTAAGCGTAGCAATAACTAATCCAACTAATGTCCAACTAAGGTTCAATGTTTCCTTAATTATTTCTACAAACCAGTTCCATATTTTTTTTATCATAATGATTTCCTCATCACAAAAGCTGCGATACTAACTATTCTAGTCAAAATAACTGGCACTACAACTTCTTGTGCTTTTTCTCTCTGGTCCTGAGTCATGTCATCACCAATGGTTGAAAGGTTTATATCTTGTACATCTACATCTATAAAAACTTCTATTGGATTTTCTAAGAATGCTTCGTACTGTACCTCTGTGACAACATCAGCAAGGGTGTAGTCTTCTACATCTGCATTCTCTACAGCTCTCTCTACATATTCTTCTACAGCTTCAGCTACTACTTCGTCTGATTTAATCGCCTCTGCAACGATAGCAACATCTTCAGTTTCAACTTGTAGTACATCAGCAACAACCTCAACTTGCTCCTGTGTAAGCTCTTCGACATCATCTATAGCCTCCTCTACTACTGCTTGTATAACTTCTTGTACTTCCTCAGATACTTGTTCTAAGTTTTGTACACCAACATCTTGTACTTCTTCAAGTACCTCTACGACTTCTTCGTTGGTAAGCTCTTGTACAAACTCTTGTATTGCTTCTTCTTTAGCTTCTTCATATTCAACTAACTCCTCTTCACTTAGTTCTTCTAACTCTTCCTCAGATATTTCCACTAACTCTACTGTGATGAGTTCTTCAATGACCTCTTCAACTTCAACAAGTTCTTCAGTGACCTCTTCTTCAGAAAGTTCTTCTTTAGGTTTCTCCTCAACATCTTCCTGTACTGGCTCATCCAAAACTTCCTCGATAATCTCTTCATCTTCCACCACAACAACAATGTCATCTTCTAAAACCTCTTCTTCAATAACAATTATAATATCTTCTGGTATATCTAACTCTATTATTTCTTCTTCTATTTCTATAATCTCTATAGTATCTTCAAGTTCCTGTATAATATCTACAAATTCTTCTAGTTCTTCTTCAGATAATTCCTCAAGGTCAATAGTGCTATCCTCAAGCTCTTCTAATATAAGTAATTCTTCTTCAGCATCTAGCTGTTCCTGAATTAGTTTTTCTTCTTCAGCTTTAATCTCTGCTTCAATAGCAGCTATTTCTTCTTCGGTGAGTTCTGTACTATCCTCGACCTCAACATCTTCTTCTTGAATTGTTTCTTCTCCGAGGTCGTCATCTCGTAATATCTCTTCGTCCAACTCATCTATATCCTCTTCTTCCTCGACAATAATAATAATACTATCAGGTATATCAGAGCAGTCACCATCTTGATAGCCAAACCAATCTCCACTTTCTACTGCCTCAAGGTATTGTTTAAACGAGAGGGGATTTTCTGGATGTTCGCAACCATTTTCATCCCATGCAAGGTAAGTTGTGACATTGTCTTCCACCACATCTTTCGCTTGAGGTAGCGTAGTAGTAGTCGTAGTCGTAGTTGTAGTCGTGGTAGTAGTCGTAGTCGTGGTGGAAGAAGTTGTTGTCGAACTAGATGTCGTTGTAGTAGGTACATTATCATACTTATAGTATATATTATCTATTAAATACCAGTCAGGATTTGATTCAGTTATTCCATCTATAACTATTTCTGTAATAAATGTATCTACACCTTCAGCTACTGTCCAAGACTTTGACATAACAGTTGTGTAATCTGTATGTTGGTCTAATGTAAATGTTTCGGTTGCACCATTGTCGTAGTACACAGTGCCTGATATATTATCTACATCTGTAGCACCATACTGAAAACCTACTTCGTATGGTTCATTAGGAAATGCAATAGTTATGCTGTCACTACTACCTCTTATACCTAATGCGTGTCTGTTTAAACTAAAATACTCTGAGCCAAAACAATCTAAATCTTCTATACCTATACTTCCTGCTGTGCTTGTGTTAGCACATTCAGGTGATGCAGTAGTAGCAGCAGATACCTCTGTGTCATTACCACCATACAATATATCTATATCTGTATTTATTTGTTGGTCATTAAATGTTTCTGTTACTGTAGTTTCTTCTGCTATAGAATGTATAGGTACAGTTAGTAAAAGAACTGCAGTTAATACTGCTAACTTCCTCACATTAAATTATTGATTAACACCACCAGTGCTGAGATTGCAACTAACCAACCAGATAACTCTTGTCTTGATATTTTTTGATTAACCTTTTCATGTAATTCATCTATGCGTTTATTAATATCTTGTTGTCCTTCCAATATAAGATTCAACATTTCTTTTTGTGTAAAGCCATTACCACTATGGGAGGTCATCTGAAGTCCATTCATTATCTAAATCCACAATAGTTCTAAACTCACTATCAAACTTTTGATTATTAACTATATTCTTTAGATAATTAGTAATGTCTCTAAAGCAATATCCTAATGTAAATATAATTATGAAGTCCATAGAGGACATTATATCATCTATTGTTTATTCTTCTAGCTTTATGTTCTTTTGATAGCTACCTCTAAAGCTAGTCATTAACCTTATATGTCTTTCGTCTAATTTTTTCTGCAGCTTTTTTGGTGCTTGACCTTCACCATATATTTTTAAATCTAATGTTTCTCTTTTGAAAGGAACTAATCTAAAAAATGGTGCTCCTGCTTTTATATTTATTTTCTCTCTATCTCCCATTAAAGCTACTTGTGGATTAACTTCATGGTGTGTATCTGTGTGTATGATACCAGGCAATACTTCCCAGTCATTGTTGTAATCATAATACAATGGTAGTTGCATTACGCTCCAACCTTTAGGTGTAACAATTTTCCATGGACATATAGCTTTATATACTGCATTTACTCCTGCATCTTTAGGTAAAAAATCTACATACTGTCTGTTGTCGTGTATCTCCCATTGAAAGCTGTTTAAACTGGTAGTCCACTCCCAGTTTTCACCATCATTAGTTAATATTGTTTCGCACCAATTAGGAACGATAAACCCAGAACCAAACCAATCTCTGTAGCTAGGACACCTTTTCACAGGACCACCAGGCATAAATGCTTTTTGTCCTTCAAATAAACTAGGTATTTTTTTATACCATTTAGGCATGTACTCTTTAGATTTGTATGGTAATAATTCTTTAACAGTATCTAAACCATTAACTTTAGATATAAATATTATTTTTTTCTCCACCTTTTCTCCTTGTTATAAGAGGTCTAAGTCTCTCAATTCTGTAATATCATTCTTGCAGACACCTGCCTCCATTATAGTTTTACCTTTAAATCTTGAACATTCTGCTCTTTGATTAGTATATAAAGTTTCTAAATAACTTTCAGTAACTGTTTCGTGTCCATCAAAATGTAATGTATATGCTGCATGAAATATTGGTTGCCAATCATCCATGCCATCAAATGGTGCTACTAATATATCGTACATTATGACCAATCCTTTACAACAGCTCCTACTTCAGGGTCTGACATATCTAATTGTGCTACAAATTCATTGTACCACTCTATATCACTTGCAGGTTTTGTTGTAACTTCAGGTCTAACAGGAGCATTATCTCTATCTACAGCAATAGAAAAACATCTTCTAGTATCTGTATCATCTACAATACAAACAATTTCAATATCAGTTACTTCAGGATTATGAGCCAATGCTATCTACTTTCTGCGTTGTACCATGTTGTCCTCTTGAACCACCACTACCTACATGGTTGTTTTTATTACTAACACGACCACCACCATTACCACCATTAACATCACATGTTATAGAGCCTGATATAGAACCTCCTGCTAAAAGAATAATTCTTCCACCACCTGCTCCTCCTCCACCATAAGCATATAGAGCTTCTGAACCACCGAAAGCTGCATATCCACCATTACCTCCTGAACAATCTATTGTTCCTGAGCCATTGATGTCGCCACTAGCTGCTAAGAAAAATAATCCACCTGTAAAACTTTGTCCTGCATTAGGAGAAGGAGAAGGGTTACCTGCACCTGAACCCATAGGGTAAGCACCTGACTGACCATGACCACCTTCACCACCATATCGTTGCTGTGTATCACCTGCACCAATGTCTCCATTAGAACCTGCACCACCTGCATAAGGTGAACCTTGGTTATTAATTTGCTGACCATTGTTAGTAGCTCCACCACCATAGCCTGTTCCACCTGAACCATCTCCTGTGTTAGAACCTGAGAATACATTAAAAGAGTTGCTTGAAGTTACAGGCATTTTAGAAAATATATCTGTTAGGTCAGGGTGTACCCCATTAGCATCTGTACTACCATTACCCCATTGAGAAGTTGAGTTTGTAAAAGAACCTGATTCACCTGATTTAATCCAGTGCATGTTCCATGAGTTGTCTGCAGGAGTACCACCATAAGCTCCATATACAGTAATTGTTCCATCTATAGTTGCATCACCATCAACAAATATCATTACACCTCTACATCTATTTGCAGGTGTTAAAGTATTACCTGCACTTAAGTTAAAAGATGAATATTGTCTGACAACCATGTCGCCATCATACCCATTTGAATTAGTTACTGCTAATGTATATGCTGCCATTGTATCTCCTAGTCGTTCTCATCATTAAATGTACCATCACTACTGTCACCAAAATAGTTAGGTTGTATCACTATACTAAATGCTCTATCTGTTCCATTACCATTATCATCAGTTGCTGTCACAGTAAAGTTACTTGTAGTGCTACTTGTAACCTGGTCTGGTGTACCACTAATTGTAGCAGTTCCATCTCCATTGTCTGCCATTGACAAACCACCTGGTAATGAACCAGAAGTTATTGCAAAGTTTTCTCCATTACCTTCTTCGTCTGCTGCTTGTAATGTAATGTTCGCTGACTGAGATGATATTGCTACACCAGGTCTAAATGTTCCTAGAGCTCCTGCACCTGTAGTCCATACAGGACCATTTGCATCTCCTATTGCGAATACTGCGATTTTATGTGAGCCTAGTGGCATTGTTACCCCTAGCTGTTTCTCATATCTTGCAACGCAGTTAAGTGTGGCGTTGCTGCTCCTACGAATGCGAATGTTACTATGTCTACTTTGCCAGAACCAGTTGTCATTGTATAGCCACCTGCACCACTTGTTAAAGCGTTAGCTGCTCCACCACCATTTACAGTAGTAGATATAGCAACTGTTCTATCTGATGAATCTTGTGTAATGTATACCTGAAAGGTTGAGAAAGTTGTAGGTACATTTGTAAAGTTAAATACAGTTACATTTTCTGAAAGTGTAAGTGTGCCTACATTACCATTAGCTAAGTCTACAGCTACTGCTCCTGATGAGCTTGTTAATACTTGTTTGGTTTCTGCATAATCTTTTAAAGTTTTATTAGTTACAGTTGCAGCTTCACTATCTGCATAGTTTTTAACTGCTGCTGATGTAGGTATAGTTGTGTCATTATCATTTGATGTAATAGTTTCACTTTCTGTAACTAAACTAGCTGCTGCTATTTTAGCAGTAGTAACCTGACCATCTCCAATATGTGCAGTATCAATACTTCCATCTACAAAGTGTTCACTATCTACTGCATCATCTGCAATCTTTGTACCATCAACAGCATCTGCTGCTAACTTACCAGTAGTAACTTGTAGGTTACCTATGTGTGCTGTGTCAATACTTCCATCTACTAGGTGTTCTGAATCAACAGCATCATCTGCTATCTTAGCTCCAGTAATTGCATCTGCTGCAATTTCTGCTGTATCTACATTAACTGTAAATGTTAAATCGTATGGGTCTCCATCTGTACCATTGTCTGTATCTGTCCAGTCAATGTCAATACCTCCACCTTCTACAAACTTAACTTCTCTTTGTGTATAAACCCCTGATGCGACAATAGGGTTAATTGTAACCTCTGTGCCATCACCATCTTCTAATACAAAACCTTGTTGAATAGCATCATGTGCTTCATCTATGTGTTGTTTAACTACAGCTAATCTTACTTTTGTTCCTGATGCGTGTGTTGGGTCTGTTCCATGTTTAGAGTCTATGTCTCTAGTAATTGTAGCTGCAGCATGGTTAGTACCAGATGTCCATAAAACAACTTCTCTGTTGCTATCGCTGTCTGGGTCAATAACAAAATACGCAGGACTATCTATTCCTGGGTCATTTGCTAAGTTCATTGATGTGCCACCACTAGCTAATTGTGCAGCTAATGTGGTTTCAAAGGCGTTTACTATATTCGTTTCTCTAGCTACCATATTTCTCCATTATACACTATTTGTTTAAACAGTGTGTTTATTATCCAAATCTCATTACTCCATATTTATTAACAGCAAAGACATCACCTGTAGTAACTTGACTAAAGGTTGTTTGTCTTGTACCTCTGACAGTTAGTATAGCATATTGAGTTACGCTGCCAATGTTTGGATTACTTATTATTGGGTAAGTAATATTTTCTACAACACCTCTTATAAGTTCTGCAGGGTCATACACTTCTAAAGTTACAGGCATTCCTTCTTTCTCTTTCAAAGATTGATATATTGTTTCACCTAAATTTTTAACTTTAACTGGTTTTCTGTATGGTCTCTCTACCCTATCAGATATATTTACTGGTATCTGTACAACTACAAGCTCTGGTCTAGCTAAAGCTCTAACTTGAAATGCTTTAAACTTTGGACTGGAACTAGATGTAGTGCTTTTTAATACAACTTTTACAGCTATATATCTACCTACTCTTGATAGCTGTACATTTTCTTCACCAGTTCCACTTCTAATATCTGCTTCTAAATCCCATGAATCATCATTGCTATTATTAATAGCTTCATACTTGTTAGACAAATGTAACTCTACACTTTCACCACTACTTAATTCTTCTACTTCTGCTGTTGCTTCTACATATTGTTTATTTTCTGCTGTAAAAAAATCTGCAGGAGGTGCTATAATATAACCTTCTTCTTCAAAATTAGATGATTGTTTAAACACGCCACTTGATGTAACAGTAAACACAAATTTTTCATCTACTAATTTTATATTTTGTATAGTTGCACCTACACCTGCTTTGTAATATCTAGCAATACCACCTGTTGGTAAATAGTATCTCCATAAATAACTTGTACTACCAGATTCTTTTATGCCTGTATATACACTGTCTCTAGTTGTAAACAAAGCACTAGGTGAATTGTCTATATTATCTGCATCCCATTCTTTTATTAATTGATTTCCAGACAATACATATAAATCATCTGCAACTGTTAAAGCAGCACGATATAATCTTCCTATAACTTTATTACCAGTTATCTGTACATCTTTTGTACCATAAAAAATTATTCCCTGCGATTCAACAATGCAAGTTGGTTGTTCTCCTGATATTTCTGTTTGACCTTTAGCAGTAAATGTTCCTGCATTATCTTTAATTGAGTATATTCTACCATCAGTAGCAGTAGCTAATACAACAGCACCAACATCAGCTACATCTGTAAAAGTTTGACCTGATGGAAGTGTTATTATAGCAGAACCTACTGTGGTATTACCATCATATTGATGTATTGCATTACCTATTGTTACTAAAAACTTTCCTTTTACAGAAAATATTTTATCGTAAGCTGCTGCAGACATCTTCTGTGTTGATGTACCACCACTTGTTAATGTTTCTATCTCACCTGCAGAACCATTGTTAGCAGTTATATAAAGCAAATCTCCATGAGCTGCTAATCCTTTTATCTGATAACCTGCAGTTAATCCTTCTGTAACTGTACTCCAGTTGTGTCCTCCATCATCAGACTTGTACAATGTTTCATCATCAGATACATATACTCTTGTGCCAACCACTGCCATGTGACTTACAGCAGAAGATAACGCTTGTTTAGATTCAGTTGTGTGTAGTAATTGTACATTGTAACCTTTACCTAAATCAGAAGTAAAAACATCTACACATTCACTATCCCAAAATCTTGTTACATCTTGTGCTGTTCCATTTGCCCTGTGTGCAGTATCTAAGTTAGAGCCACCACTAAAATTATTTCTGGAAAATATTCTACCTAAGTTAGATGTAAAGTCTTCAGGATTTTGTTTTACATTGACTCCTTGTTCATTTACATCAGATGATTGTATAGTCATCTGTCTATCACCAGATATTGCAGCTCTATACAACTGATTGTCTATACGAAAGTCATATCCTTTTCTTTGAGGATTAGATATTTCTGCTTGGGTAGTTAACCTTGGCATTATGCCTGTATTCCATATACCATTCCATCAACAGAAACTGCTCACGGATATTTAGCTCTTAAATATTTTCTAGCTTGATTAATTAATAGTTGTTGATACTGTAGCAAAGAGTTTCTAATACTGTTAGCACTGTTAACTGGAAAACTAGATACTGATAACTGGTCTGTTATATAATCTGCTGTAGCAGCAGGTATGTCTCTACCTGCCATCAACTGTGCAGCAACACCTGCCATAATAATAGGTTCGTATTCTGTTTCTAAACCAATAGTTGCTAGTGTGTCTGTTTCTGCAGTTGGTTCTATAAATTTCTTTTTAAAAGTTACATGTGCTGTATGCCCTGATGATATACCTGCAAACTGTATTGCATGTACAACAGATGGTCCTGATGAATATGTTATTGTTCTTGATGTTCCATCAGCATCTGTGTATGTAAATGGGTTAGGTAATTCAACAAGTGAAGAAGTCACAGGAGCAAAATTAACACCAGTGGTATCTGAACCTACACTAAAATCTGTGTACTGTGATATAGCACTAAGTATTGAAACTATATAGTTATGTGTTCCAGGACTATCGTAACTACCTATAAGTGTATATCCTGTTCCTGTTGTAAGTGATTGTGTTTCTACTGCAAACAGTGTAGGAAATAAATTATTTATTTGGTCTTTTACAGCATCAAATACAACTTGTCTAGGAAATGGAGGTGCAATTTTTATTACTGCTCCTTCTAAATGTTCTGCTGCATCTGTACCTCTAACACCTCTAACGACAACTACTGAATTGTTTACTGTATCAAGAGACACACAACGCATAAGTTCTTTATCACACTCAATAATTGTTCCTGCATCCATAGCATCTTTTTCTTCTTGAGTTAATAACTCACCTGCAAATGTGATTGTAGTTATAGAGTTGTTAACTCCTGCAGCTAATGTAGTGTAAGAATTTACATCATCCATAGGTTCAAGATATTCTCTATAAACTCTGTCTATTAATCCTGATATGTTTGTACTCATTATGCAGCACCTTCCTCTACTAATTCTGCAGCAAAAGCAGCTTGTGCAAATGCTGCTGTACCGAACCAACCATCATTAGCATTATCATTTGGGTCAACGATAGGTGCTGATGGTTCTATAGGTTCTTGTGGAGTAGCAATACTCTCTATTGCAAGAGTCCTACCTTCTTTTATCATTAAGAGCATACCCATTTGTATCTCCTAACTATGTCTAAAGTGTAAAATTATTTTTCTGTCTGCTGCTTCTGTACCATTAGATGAAATTCTTAAATAACCATTACTTGCAAAAGCCCAACCACTTGGGTCAACTCTTACAACATCTCCTGCTGACACTGTGTATTGTACTTCAGTTCCATCTGTTTCTTTAACATCAACCCATGTGCTGTTGTCTAAAGAAAAATCAAATGTAATTGCTGTACCTGTCATAGCTGCAGGAAATTGTATACCACAAAGTAACATACCTTCGGCTTCAACGCCTAAAGAATCATTGTTATCTGCTGAAACATCTATTAAAGCTAATTTTGATTGTATCATATTATTCCTAACTATAGCAGAACAATGGGAGCAGGTGGAGCTACTCCCAAAGTTCTACAATTATTTTTTAAGCTACTGCTTGAATCTTGCAATGGTATGAAGGAGGACCAAATTCAAATCCCATCTCCATATAGATTGCTTTACCAATTCTAGCGTTGGCATCTTGGTCTAAGTCACGAACAAACACAGTACCAAATCCTGGGATATTGGTGAATACTGGTTGTATGTAAGCTAGGTCTAAGATGAAAGCAGTTCCTGTTGGCATAATATCTGGGTCAATAACCATTAGTCCGATTGAACCAAATGGTGTAATGACTGTATCAATATCGATACCTGCAACATTTCTATCTCTAGGAATGATTGCTCCTGCTATATCAACTGTTCCTTTAACAAGTTCGTTGTTAAGGTCTAGTAATTGTTGTGGGCTAACACAGAGAACAGGTTGTTTCATTGGTGCATGGTTGTCATACATCCTCTTCAACGCACCTGAAATAGTTTTGAAACTGATTACTTGTGCTGTACCTGTTCCATCACCATCTGTGTCGTTGTAGTAGCAGTTACCACCTAGTGGGTTTACTGCTGCAGAGTTTGAGGCGTTTTTGTTTAATGTAATCCATACATCAAGACCATACATTTCTCTAGTTCCTGACCCTGGGGTAACATTAGCACCATCAGAGAAAGAACCATTGAATGCAAACCACTCAACTTCTCTTGCTACTTTTTCCATTGCTTTTTCGAGTTGCAATGCAAACTCATCATTAATTGGGTTTCCACCAAATAATCCTTGTGCTGTACCTGCTGTTGTTGTTCCATCACCATCAGATTGATTTGTAATAGCTGCAGATAAAGTAAATGGATTTTGGTTGCCTGTTGAAGCTAAAGCTGTGTATGTCATTTGAACACCTTTATGGAAAATCTGAGTTACATAGGTGTATGCAGCTCTGTCTCTTCCGAGATATTCTGTAGGTGCAGCACCTTCTTGACCTTTAGTAGGTTCAGAAGAAACTGTTGCATTATCTTCTACTTGGACTTGCCAGTATGTAGAGTTTAATACTTTACCACCATTCAAACCACCAACTGCTGAAAGCAATGGAGTTCTTTGACCACCAACTTTAAACAATTCACCAGTGAAGTTATTAATGTCTTGTGCGTAAATTGGGGTACTTGCGTTTAACCCTGTAATTTCTGCCATTTTCTTCTCCTATAAATTATTTACTGTTACTTTATTTGGAAGAAGATTTAAACTTTTAGTTGCTATCTACTTCCATAGCATTGAGTTTTGCAGTTATAGATTGTCTGATTGTTCCTTTTTGCTCAACCTCACGAATCTGTGATACTACATCTTCATCATAAAGGTCTGCTACAGAACTTTGTTGTATATTCTCTAGGCGATTTTGACTTTGTTCTACCTGACTCTGTTTAACATTATCTTGTATTCTGTCTTGTTGCCCAAATTCTACTCCAAATTCTTCTGTTGCATATTGCTTAAGGTTATCGACTGTTAAGTCACCTTCAAACATCATATCAACTGCTTTTCCTACACCTTTTGAAGGGTCAAGACCTGCTTGTTTAAACACGCTTTGTCTTTCTTTTGCTTCAAATTCTGCGATTATACCTTCATAAGTTTCGAGTTTTTCTCTCATCTCTTTCCAGTTCTTATCGCTAGTGTCTGAGTTTATTTGCTCTTCTGCCATTATTCTATTGTCCTTACTTCATACTTTTTTTTACAAGAGATGTACGAGTTATCTCTGCCTATTTTTTTTACACTACTTATTTTTATTTGACAGGTCTTGTAAGTAGGCATCAAGACCGAATACAAAACGAAGGTCAAGTTTAACCCCCAGACCTATCTACAGGGCTTGAGTTTATTATATCATATTTAAAAAGGATGCAAGTTGTTTAAACAACTATTGTTCTATAAGACCTTGAACTTGTCCTTGTTGAGTTCTTCTTGCACCACCTGCTGCAGAACTTTGTGATGCTTGTTGTGATAATATATTTTGTACTAATTTAAAGTCATCTTCACTACCTAGTTGTGTTCCTTCAACAATATCTTGTGCGTTAGGTATACTTCTTCCTTGTGATGCTGCTGCTCGTTGTACATTCTGTGCAATATTAAATGCAGCTCTTGCCTTAGTAGGGTCAAGACCTTGTTGTCTTAATTGTTCTGCTGCATCTAATGATATTTCTACACCAGACAATAACGCTCCACCACCTATTTGTGCTCTAACTACATTTTGTGATACTACTTCTGCAGCAGATACTGTGCCATTTATAATTTGTTCTCCTACACTAGGGTCAATAGCACTTACAATAACTTCTGCATCTGTTAATTCTCTACCAAAATTTTTCATATAAAATTCTTTTACTGCAGGTACACCAGTAATTACTTGGGTATACACTTGATTTATTCTATTACCAAAAGCATCTGGTGAAATAATATTTTCTACTAATTGTTTTTTTCTTTCATCAGTTAGTACAACATTTGGATTAACTCCTACTGCTTCTAACTTTCTTTTATAACCATCCATAAGTTGTGAGTATTCTGCTTCGTTGTATTTAGTAGTTACTCCATCTGGGTTTAAATTACCAGGATAGTATTTTGCATATACATTAGATTTTCTCATAGCAGTGACAGCTTGTTGTTGGTCATTACCACTATCCATGTAAGCAACTACATATACATCTAACAATTCATCAGGTAATAAATTACCAAACTTTTCTTTAGTTGCCTTCTTAAAGTTTTCTAAACCTGCTGCTGATAACCTAGCCATTATGTACTAAACCCTCTCTGCACACCACTCTCTGATACGCCTACTGATAACGCTACTTCATCTGATAAATCATCTACTACTTTTCCTATGTTGTTATTTAAACCATAAGCTGTTATCTCTTTATCTGCTTCTACTTGGTCATTCTTTAGTAGTATATTTAACCAGTGTTCTGATTTCTCATCTATTCTCTCACCTAAAACTCTTGTGCTGTAGTTTAACCATGGTGCTGCTATCTGTTCGTATGTTAAGTTTTCATCATACAAGTCAGAACTAAACAATACTTTTCTTTGTGCTTTTAATTCTTCTTGTAGTAACTCAGCACCCACATCTGGATTTTCTGCATTTCTAATTATTCCTGCATACCTAGCTAGTGTCTCATCATCTAAACTACCATACACTGGTCCTAACCATTTCAATGCTAGATTTCTAGCAGACGCATAACCTGTTCTTGTTTGTGCAACTTCGCCTTTTCCTTCTAACCAGTTTTGTATATAATCTTCTACCTGTATTCCAGATGTAGCATCTGACAATGCGTTTATCTGTTCACTTGCTTTAGTTACATCTAGCTTTCCAAATGTAACTTGCTCTGCAAACCATTGTGCAAAGGTTTCACCATTAGCTCCTCTTATAGTTTCTGCATTAGATATACCTTCATCTTTCATTATTTTTGTCCAATAAATTCTATCTTGCTCTAGCTTTCTAGCTGCATCTGCAGGGAAGTCTGCATCTCCTACACCTCTACCTTTAGATAGTATTAGCCATGACCTTTCTTCTGCAGTAGCATTGTTAAACCATTCTGTGTTTCCCCATTCTTCTTCTGTAATTTGTCTGTCCTCTACAAATCCTTCTACCCATAAAGCAAACATTTCATCATCATCTTGTAACCATGGTCTGCCTTTTGTTGCCTTTTCAAAACTATCTACAAATCCAAAGAATGGCGAACTACCACCTGTTATTACATCATCATCTAATTCAAATACATTTCCAAAATATACTGAGCTAGTCCACATTGTGTCTGATGCTGATACAGTATCTGGTCTTTGTCTACCACTATAAAACTGACTTAACTCTTCATCATTAGCTGCATACCTCATATACATCATTGTTCCTGGTATCTGCCATACTACAAATTTTTGCCCTTCGTATTCCCATATTTGACTGTCAACAAAAGTCTCTGTTCCTGATGAACTGTCTTCTCCACCATCACCAGTTCCTGAACCACTACCTCCACCACCACCACCAGTTCCTGGTGCTACTGTGATTGGATTTCCTTGTGCATCTAATCCTAGGTTATCTCCTTGACCTGGTGGATTGTCATAAATATATGGTCCTCCTTCTGGTGCATCTGGATTTGTTTCACCTTCTGGTCCTAGTTGTCCTAATAAATTATATTTTTGTCCTTTAGCTCCACCTGTTCCACCTGAGCCACCACCTGCACCTCTTTTTTCAGGAGAATACAAATCTACATATTCATCTAATTCTCTATTTTCTTCAGTTGTCTCTAAAGCATCTTCAAAAGTACCTGCTTCTGGTGGTACTTGGCTATCGTAATCTCCTGAAAAGTCTGGTTCTACTGGTACATCCCCTGGTCTTCTAGGAAATCTAGTATTAGGTGGGTCTACATTTCCTTGTGGTACATCAGAATCACTCATGTCATTTGGGTCTTTCGTTCTAGTAAATCCATAGTCATTGATAGGACTATTAGCCCTTTCAAATAATCTTTTTTCTGCTTCTGTAAGAGGAGGAATTGATGCGTTATTTTGTTTTCTTATATCTCTTATCTTTTGAGATTGCATTATTGACTTGTATTCATCTGCAGAAATACGACCAGATGTTAAATCTATTAATAATTGTCTTTTTTCTCGTGGTGTTAGTGCCATATATTACCTATTCTCCTGTAGTTTAGCATATTCTCCAAAGGCATAATCAATTATAGGTTCACTTATCTTCCATGACAACGACCATGTATCAGATATATCGCCAAACTCTGACCATGTATCTTTACCAAATTGTTTCCAATCAACATCTTGATACACTGGTTCATTTCCTTCTAATGTTTTACCACCCATAAAAGATGGAACATACTCAGGTCCACTTTCAATACCTTGTTTTTCTGCAGCTTTTTGTATTGCTTGTGCTGCATCAATAGCTAGTACAGTTAATTCATATCCTATATAAGCTGCTAATGCAGGTCCTGATATTGCAGCTACACCTAGTCTAGGCAACAATCTTATAATACCTTGTGTTATAGCTATATCACCTGGGTCTAACACACCTGCAAATGTATTAAATGCTTTACCTACAACTTTTTTAGCTGAGTTAAAAATACCATCTACTACTTCTGGTTGTGCGTTTGCAAAATCACTTACCTTGTTTACAGGTGTATAATCTACTAAATCAGCAGCATCTTCAACTACATTACCTGCAGCTTTGATAATTTCCTCTGGCATTAGTGCTACTTTTTGTGATGCAAATGGTCTATCAGAAGGAGGTATATATCCTGCGTCTGCCTTACTTAGTAGGTTTCCATCAGCATCTCTCATGTGTTTTCCATAATTTGTAAATGTATTTTGACCTAATGTTTCTGTAGTCATAACTCTTCTAGCATCTGGAGAATACATCTCTTTATGAGCTAACCATGCGTTGTATTCACCTACTGGACCAAAAGTATTACCTCTCATACCATGTCCAAATGTGTCATGCACAGCTCTAAAGACATCATTCTCTAGCATTACTCTTCCATTTACATCTGTGTATTGAGATTCAGCTAACATAGGATTTAATCTACTTGTAGCTTCATCACCAAATCCTGCTTCTGTAGCTAATATTTTTAACCTACCATTCTCCATATCAGCTATCATTTGTTGATGACCTGCTCTATTAGGTGTATATGGGTCTGTATCTACTAATTCAAACTCTATACCTGCATCTAGTAATACTTGATACTGCATATTAGTTTCTTGTATAAACTTTTTGTAATAAGGTATTGCATTGTCATCAAACATAGGTAGCTGTTCAAATATATCTGCTGTTGCTGCACCTATCTCATCATTAAACACCATGGCAGGTTTAAACTCTGGGTCAGAATATCCCATTATCTTGTGATAGTCTTGTGCTACTTGTCTAATCCTATCGCTATGTGTTGATAAGCCTGTTTCACTACTAACTCTTTGTGTTTGATTAGGAGGTGTGTCTAGTGAATTACCTCGTACAATGTTGTCTACTTCTTCTACTACTTCTGGAACATCTACAACAGCTTTTCTTATATCTGAACTTGCTATATCTAAATCTACACCATCACCTGCATTGGCTCTCATACTTGCCATAGCTTCACCTAATTCTGGAAAATCATTCATCATTTCTTTTACTGTTTCATTAATTTTTACAATGTCAGTTGGGTTTGGTAATGGGTCTACAGGATTTGGAGCATACACTACTCCTTTTGCAGCAACTCTTCTTTGAAACTCTGGGGTTAATATATTAGTACCAATACCATCTAGCATTTGTAAGTATGGTGTATCTGTCCTAGCGTAGCCTATAAATACATGATATGGGTCACTCATAGCCATAGCTTCATTGGTAT
>Ga0213860_10000062_pt1 | contig 41712 bp, 30 predicted proteins | sample PICome_3_FD_160118 | JGI IMG/M metagenome (GOLD analysis project Ga0213860, IMG submission 160118) | Coastal seawater microbial communities near Pivers Island, North Carolina, United States - PICO550 | ecosystem: Environmental > Aquatic > Marine > Coastal | place: USA: North Carolina...
TACCATATATAAAAGATGAAGTTACATCTATAATGATGTGGTTAAAAGACAACCAACAATGAGATATAAAGAATTTATAGTAGCAATAGCAATACAATCAAGACATTCTAAAGTACCAACAGATTTTAGATTTGAGAATACAAAGATAATGATTGATCTTGATAAAGTAGTTTGGTGTAAACAATACTTTCATGAAGCAACTGATGAGTTTAAACATGATTATACAGATGTGTTTATTGAAGGACAAACAGAAGCAGTAACGCTACAGCATAATTATGATGAGTTTAAAAAACTCCTAAAAAATAAAAGTAAATGATAGTAAAGTTATTTGATGTACAAAACAGTAAGATAGTATTAACAGAACATTGTTATGCATTACCATTTTTAAAGAAAGTAATGGATGAATATCCAGATACTTATATGCAGGTTTATCAATATGTATTTTATATGACCTGTCCTAACCCTGATATGAATCCATTTTTTAATTTACCAGAACATGAAAAGGAAGATATTATAATTGAAGAAATACAATTAGAAGAGTCTCCAGAAGATGGTACAATTAGATATGCTTTAGATATGTGTAAGAAGTTATATGAAACACCTACCTATAGAGCATATGTAGGTATTAAATCTATGTTAGATAGATTAGCAAAGTATATGGAGGTAACTGCTATTGAACACGGCAGAGATGGTAATATAAACTCTATGGTTAATGCAGCTGCTAAGTTTGAGTCTATTAGACAATCTTATAAAGGTGCATTTAGTGACATGAAACAAGAACAAGAAAGCTCTGTGCGTGGTGGTGCAGGTTTAGCTTATGACCAATTATAAATTTTAAAATCAACGTTATGAACAAAAAACAAAAAAGAGAAAGAGCAGAAAAATGGTTTGCTGCTCATGGTATTAATCCTAACACGCCAGATTCTGATGGTAATCAAAGAGTATTAGACATGCGTCCTACTCAAAGTTTTACAGAAGATATGGATGGTGTTATTAGTCATCCTTGTACAATTACTGTAGAAGGATTTTTATTTTATGCACATGTAACTGTAGAGTTCAATGATGGTACAAACTCTTATGAATTCCAAGGTGGATCTGGAGGAGTAGGTGTAGGTGATTTAACATGTGAAGGTGTTATCTACTATGGTAATCAAGACACATTGTTAAAAGCTACAACATTTGGTGTTGCATTTGGTGCAGAAGATGGTGGTGTATGTCAAGTAACTTGGGGTACAAGCGGTAATGCATCAGCTGCTGGGATAGGTGAAGGCTTAGGTGCTTTTGGTGGAAGTGGATCATGGTAAAAGCAAATACATATGAAATGGATCTTCTGCTATTGGGATGAACCAGAGTTTAAAAATAAAAAACCAAATAAAAATGAAACAAATAGTTATACCAGTAGGAAAAAGACTACTGATAAAAAGAAAAGCAGCGGAGAGTAAAACTGCATCTGGAATAATTATACCTGAGATAGCTCAAAAAAAAGAGTTTAAAGGTACTGTTGTAGGTGTAGGTGCTGAGGTAGAAGAAATAAAAGTTGGTGATGAAGTTCAATATGCAGAACATGCAATGCCAACACCTATGGAGCATGAAGGTGTAGAACATTTACTTTTACAAGCAGGAGATGTATTTGCAATTATAAGATATGAGTAGGACTATACCTACATATGATAATGGATCTTGGAGTACCACTGAATTTGAGAATGATGAGGTATTCCAAGAATTCATTTTTGACCTATTTAAAGTCCCTGGTGAATATAAATTTGATGAAACAAGTTTAATATTCAATGAAGAAGCCAGAAGATTTAATAAAGATGGTTTGTATTGTAGTGCACCATTTAGGTCAAAAGATTTTATGTCATATTGGGATGATCAAAAAAATAAATGCAGACAAGGAGTAATTTATAAAAATAAAGGTAATACCTGGTATTTAACTAGAGATTACTATATGTGGTTAAACTTCTTACCAATATTTGATAAAGAAGAAAAGAAGTATGGTTTTGCTAAAGTTAGAGATGCACAGTATCATATGGCTTTATATGAGTTACTTGCAGAACTTAATAATCAACATTCAGCAATTCTAAAGAAACGTCAGATTGCATCATCTTACTTCCACATGGGTAAGATAATTAATACGTACTGGTTTGAAGAAGGTAGTACATGCAAAATTGGTGCATCATTAAAAGATTATATAAATGATAAAGGATCTTGGAAGTTTCTTGAAGAATATAAAACATTTCTAAATGAGCACACAGCTTGGTATAGACCAAGTAATCCAGAAAAAGTTTTATTATGGCAACAACAAATTGAAGTTAAAGTTGGTAATAGAAAAACTTCAAGAGGTCTTAAATCTAAGATACAAGGTGCATCTTTTGAAAAGAATGCAACAACTGGTGTAGGTGGTCCTTGTTCTTACTTCTTTCATGAGGAGGCAGGTATTGCACCTAAGATGATGCAAACATATGAATACTTAAGACCAGCAATGTCTTCAGGTATGGTAACTACTGGTATGTTTATAGCAGCAGGATCTGTAGGTGATCTAGAACAATGTGAGCCATTGAAAGAGATGATAATGAACCCATCATCAAATGACATATATGCCGTAGAAACTAATCTTATAGACGCAGAAGGGACTATTGGTATGGCAGGATTATTTTTACCAGAACAGTGGTCTATGCCCCCTTATATTGATTCTTATGGTAACTCACAAATAGAAGAAGCTATTGAAGCTATTGATATTGAAAGAGAAAGATGGAAGAATGAATTATCACCAGAACAATACCAGTTAAGAATATCTCAGAAACCTAAAAATATTGCAGAAGCATTTGCATATAGAAAAGCTTCAATATTTCCTCAAGGTATATTATCTAAACAACTTAAAAAGATTGAGGAAAAAGAATATTCATATGAGTTAATTGATTTAGAAAGAGAACAAGAAGGTATTATAGCAAAAAGAACAACTAAGCTACCAATATCAAAATTTCCAGTAGATAAGAAAGCTACTGACAAAACTGGATCTATAGTAGTATGGGAAAGACCTGCATCAAAAAAACCAGACTTTGGTTCATACTATGCATCTATTGACCCTGTATCAGAAGGTAAGACAACAACATCAGATTCTTTGTGTAGTATTTTTGTATATAAAAATGCAACAGAAGTTACAAGAGAAACAGCAGCTGGTGATATAGAACAATTTATAGAAGGAGACAAAATTGTAGCTGCATGGTGCGGTAGGTTTGATGATATAAATAAAACACATGAAAGACTTGAGCTAATTATAGAGTGGTATAATGCTTGGACTATTGTTGAGAACAACATATCCTTGTTTATACAACATATGATTGCAAGAAAAAAACAAAGATATTTAGTACCTAAACAACAGATATTATTCTTAAAGGATTTAGGTTCTAATAGAACAGTTTATCAAGAGTATGGTTGGAAGAATACAGGAACATTATTTAAGAGTCATTTAATATCATATGCTATTGAATATATTAGAGAAGTTACTAATGAAGATCTAGATGATACTGGATCTGTAATGAAGCAAACATTGGGTGTTGAAAGGATACCTGATCCAATGTTGATAAAAGAAATGTTAGCTTATTATCCTGGACTTAACGTGGATAGACTTGTTGCCTTTGGTGCACTAGTTGCATTTGTTAAAATACAACAGTCTAATAGAGGATACGCTAAAAGGCGTGAATCAGAGAGTGATTCTTTGGTAAATTCAGAAAAAATAAGTAAATTAAAGTATACCAGTGCGTTTAGAAATATAGGCCGTAGGTCTTCTGGTATGGGACAAAAAATTAGAAGATCTGGTTTTAAAAATTATAAATAGCCAAAATTAGTTTAGATGAGAGTATTAAATGCAATGCAATTAAAAAATGGTGCAAAGGCAGAAGGAGGACCTACTTTTTCAAGTCTTACACAACCAACCCAGTTCCTTCCTTTTTCAAAGAAAACTGATGACTGGGCAGCTTGGAATTTAGATTGGCTAGAACTTCAAGGTATAGAATTCTTGCGTATGAATGCAAGAAGACTTCTTAAAAATTATAAGTTAGCAAAAGGTATTATTGATAAATCAGATTACATTGTAGAACCAGACAATGACTACAAAGAGTTGATGGATGTGTTAACACAAGAAAATGATTCAGCATTAGAATTAAAATTTTATCCTATTGTCCCAAATGTAATAAATGTATTAACTGGTGAGTTTGCTAAAAGATATTCTAAAGTACAATTTAGAGCTGTAGATGATACTTCTTATAATGAGATGCTTGAAGAAAAGAGAATTCAGATAGAAGAATCTTTACTTGCTGATGCAGAAAAGAACTTAGTAATGAAGATGGTTCAAATGGGATTAGACCCTGCATCTGAAGAAGCTAAACAACAACTTAATCCTGAAAATCTTAAATCATTACCAGAGATAGAAGACTTCTTTAGTAAAGATTACAGAAGTATGGTTGAAGAGTGGGCATCCCACCAACTTGCAGTTGATGAAGAAAGATTTCATATGCAAGAACTAGAAGAAAGAGCATTTAGAGATATGCTTATTTCTGATAGAGAGTTTTGGCATTTCCGTATGTTAGAGGATGACTATGACCTAGAGTTATGGAATCCTGTTTTAACATTCTACCAAAAATCTCCAGACCAAAGATATATTTCTGATTCTAATTATGTTGGTAAGATTGATCTTATGACTGTGGCAGATGTTATAGACAGATACGGATATCTTATGAATGAAAAGCAATTAAAGTCTTTACAAAAGATATATCCTGCAAGATCAGCTCAATATCAAGTTAATGGTTATCAAAATGATGGTGCATACTATGATGCAACAAGATCTCATGAATGGAATACAAATATGCCAGGTCTTGCATACAGACAGTATACTAGTAACTATTGGAATGATCCATCTATAGGTGGTGATATTGTTAGTGAGATATTAGATAACTCAGAAGATATGACTCCTTTAGATGAAGGTAACTTAATGAGAGTATCTACTATTTACTGGAAAACTCAAAGAAGAATAGGGCACTTAACTAAAATAGAATTAGACGGAACTGTTACTCAAGAAATTATTGATGAAACATTCAAGATTACTGAGAAAGCTGTATATGATACTTCAATATTTAAAAATAAAACTAGAGAAAACTTACTACAAGGAGAGCACATTGATTGGATTTGGATTAATGAAGTTTGGGGTGGTGTAAAGATTGGTCCTAATTTACCAGCAATGTGGAGATCCACGATGGGTGATAATATTAACCCAATATATGTAGGTATTAATAGAACTAAACCAGGAAGATTACCTTTTCAGTTTAAAGGAAACAATACACTTTATGGGTGTAAACTTCCAGTAGAAGGTAGAGTATTTTCAGATAGAAATACAAGATCTACTTCTTTAGTTGATTTAATGAAGGCGTATCAAGTTGGATACAATATGGTTAATAACCAGATTGCTGACATTCTAATAGATGAATTAGGTACAGTAATTATGTTTGATCAAAATGCTTTACCACGTCATTCAATGGGTGAAGACTGGGGCAAGAACAATTATGCAAAAGCATATGTAGCAATGAAAGATTTCCAAATGCTACCTCTTGACACATCAATTACAAATACTGAGAATGCAACTAACTTCAATCATTATCAAACTCTAAACATGGAGCAGACTAATAGATTGATGTCTAGGATTCAACTTGCAAATTATTTCAAGCAGCAATGCTTTGATGCAATTGGCATTAATCCACAGCGTCTCGGTGGTGCAGTATCAGCACAAACTGCTACAGGGGTTGTACAAGCTATGCAACAGTCATATGCACAAACAGAAATGTATTTTGTACAGCATTCAGATCAGTTAATGCCAAGAGTGCATCAAATGAGAACTGACTTAGCACAATATTATTATAGTTCTAATCCAAGTGTTAGATTAAGCTATATATCTTCAGAAGCAGAAAAAGTAAACTTTGCAATAAATGGCACGGATCTATTGCTTAGAGACTTTAATATTTTTGCTACAACTAAAACAAATCACAGAGCTATACTAGAAAATCTTAAACAAATGGCTCTTACAAACAATACTACAGGTGCAAGCATCTATGAATTAGGTAACATTGTCAAAGCAGACTCTATTGCTGAAGTACAAGATATCCTAAAAGACTCTCAAATGAGACAAGAAAAAGAAAGAGCTCAAGAGATGCAACAACAACAAGAGATGCAGAAAGCTCAAATTGAAGCTAAACAACAAGAAGAACAAATGAAACTTCAAGTTGAAATGTCTGAAAATGAGAAAGACAGAAAGAATAATGTTCTACTTGCAGAGATTAGAGCTGCTGGATACGGATCTATGGTGGATATAAATCAGAATCAACAGTCTGATTATCAAGATGCTATGGCTGATATTAGAGAATCTCAAAGATATCAAGATCAACTTTCTATGAAAAGAGAGGAGAACGCTAGCAAGTCTACCATGGAAAATAACAGATTATCCGTTGAAAGAGAAAAAATAGCTGCTCAAAAAGAGATTGCACAGACTAAATTGGACATAGCAAGAGAAAATAAAAATAAATATGATGTCCAAAAATCAAACAAAAAGGAGGATAAAAATTAAGTGTTAGCTATATACTGCTAAATATTTTATTTTTTTATCAAATATTATAAGTTTAATATAAAAGTTTATTCTTATATTATATATGTATAGAAAGTATTAATATTAAAACCAACAAATATTATGAGTACAAAGACAGAAACCGTGAATAGTAAGGTAGAAACTTTAGATATCAATTTAGATGAAATCTTTGATGCGGCACCAAGTGCTGCTGATGTTACACTACCTGAAGAAAAACCAAACAAAAACATTTTTTCTGGTCTTAAACAAGATGCAGATATGTCATTTGCAGATCCTGATAAGGATGATAAAGATGACCTAAATGCTAAAGTTGAGGCTAAAGAAAAAGAAGAAGACTCAGTAGAGCCAGAAGTATCTGAGCCAGAAGTAAATGCTGAGGAAGGAAAAGAAGTAAAAGAAGAAGTTAACATTGATGAGGTTATTAACTCTATAGATGAAGTAACTGAAGAAGATGAGAAAAAAGAAAAGAGAGGAAGAAAAAAGATATCAGGTATAAGTGATGTATTTAACAAGCTTATTAAAGATGACAAAATTGTTCCTTTTGATGATGATAAGCCGTTAGAAGAATATACGGCAAAAGATTGGGAAGAGTTAATTGAAGCTAACTTAGAAGAAAAGGCAAATCAAGTTAGAAGAGAGACTCCCAAACAGTTCTTTGAAAGTTTGCCAAAAGAATTACAAATTGCTGCAAGATATGTAGCAGATGGTGGTCAAGACATCAAAGGTTTATTTTCAACTTTAGCTCAAGTTGAAGAACAAAAAAGCCTTGATGTAAAAACTGAAAGGGACCAAGAAAGAATTATTACTGAGTATCTATCTGCAACAGGATATGGTACTACAGAAGAAATTGCTGAGGAAATAGAAATTTGGAAGGACTTAGGAAAGCTTGAGCAACAAGCTATGAAGTTTAAACCTAAGTTAGATAAAATGCAAGAGAAGGTTGTACAACAAAAACTTCAAGAGCAAGAGCTTAAGAAGAAACAACAAGAACAAGCATCTCAGCAATATATGAAAAATGTATACGAAACCTTAAAAGGTGGAGAATTAGGTGATGTAAAAATTGATAAGAAGACACAAGCTATGTTATATAATGGTTTAGTACAACCATCATATCCATCAGTAAGTGGAAAGAATACTAATTTATTAGGTCACTTATTAGAAAAGTATCAATTTGTTGAGCCAAATTATGGATTGATTTCTGAAGCATTATGGTTATTGCAAGATCCAGACGGATATAAAGCAAAAATCAAAGCACAAGGAGCACAACAATCCATAGAGAAAACGGTAAGAAAGCTCAAAACTGAGCAAGCTAATTCTGGAGGCACTACATCTTTAGGAGTTAAAGATAGTGAACCAGCTGCAGCAAGAACAGCTAAGAGAAAGATACCAAGAGCTAATAACATATTTAAAAGAATTTAATTAGACAATTAAATATAAAAACGGGAAATTAATATTAACAATTAAAAACAATCAAAATTATGGCAACTCCAGTTTTAAATAATGGGATTTTCCTACGTGATACAAGCTATAAAGCTAGTTCACATGTTGATTCGTATCACCTTACCCAGATGCTTGGTTCTGCTGAGCCTATGGATATGGGACCAATTGATTTATGGGCTATGACCCAGAAGGTAGAAATGCCTTTATATCAAATGGCTTCTTTTGGTGGTAAGAATACAATTCTTGTGGACAACGCTAGAGGTGAGTATAAGTGGCAAACTCCTATTGCACAAGATCTTCCTTATATTGTGGCTGACATTGAACCTGCTAATGCTAGCAAAGGTATAGATGGAACTACATTTAAGATCAAGATCAACAAGAGAACTTTTGGACATGGTGACATTATTACTTATGATAAGTATAATGGATTAGAATTGTACATTACTGCGGATGACATCATCCCAGCTGGTGACGGTTTTGTTTACACTGTTCAATTAGTTAACAACAACAACGCAGCCATTTTGGATAACAAGTACCTTGCAAAAGGAACTAAGTTCTTCAGAAAAGGTTCTGCACGTGGTGAGTATGGAGAGAGATTCTCTGATATTGAAACAGGTTCTGGTTTCCGTGAGTTCTACAACTTTGTAGGAGGAGCAGAAGCACACGTTCACTATTCAGTATCTTCTAGAGCAGACTTAATGATCAAAGGTGGATTAAACGCTGATGGTACAGTACCTGTTACAGAAATTTGGAGAAACTTCAATACAGATCCAAACAATCCATCAGTACCTAGTATTGAAGGACTAGTAGCATCTATGGGTAAAGCTGGTGCAAGAGAAGCATTTGAAAATGGAACTCTTACACGTACTTTCATTACAAATATGGAAGCAGCACACCTTTCTAAAATTGCTACGGATATTGAAACTTACCTAATGTGGGGTAAAGGTGGTAGAATTAAGCAAGACGGACCAGATGACATCAGACTATCTGTTGGTTTATGGTCTCAGTTGGATAACTCTTTCAAGAGAGTATACAACAAGTCTTCTTTCACTCTTGACATGTTCAAGTCTGAGCTCTACAACTTCTACCAAGGTAAAGTTGAATTCAAAGGACCAGACCCACAAAGATCACTTGTTGTACAAACAGGTATTGGTGGTATGCAACTTATCAATAAAGCAATTGCTGATGAGGTGTATGGTTCTGGTTTAGTACAAAATGCATCTGATATTGGAGCTGTTAAAGGTTCTGGTATGGACTTGGATTATGGTTTTGCTTACACAAGCTTTACTATTCCATTCTTAGCTAACGTTAAGTTTGTATTGAATCCAGCATTTGATAACTTGAATACTAATGACATTGAGAATCCATTAATTGATGGTAGACCTCTAAGTTCATATAGCTTCATTATCTTTGATGTAACTGATGAAGGAAATGACAACATTCACTTGTTGAAACTTTCTTGGGATAATCAACTTAAGTGGTTCTACCAAAATGGTACTATGGACTACATGGGAAGAACTCAAGGATTTGCTTCTTCTGGTAACTTCAATGGATATAGAGTATACATGACTCAGACCATGCCAGCTATTTGGGTTAAAGATCCGACTAAAGTTCTTAAAATTGTAATGAGAAACCCTGTTACAGGAGGATCATTCTAAGAACAACTTTAATAAAGGGGAGGTGGGTAAAACCTCCTCCCTTTTTATTTTTAACCTTTAAAATAAATGATCATGGCACTAGATATTAAAAGACAAAACAAGACATATGAATTTTCTAATTCAGATGTTTCTAAAATACTTGCTTCTAAAGCAGTTGGTAAAGATGTCTTAGCTAGAGACCACGCAAATAATGCAGCAGCATTAGCAGCAGGTTTAGCAAAAGGTGATTTATATCACACTGCCGGAGCTTTAAAAGTAGTTGTTTAAGAAGTCAAAAAACTTTAGCAAGGGTAAAACCTTGCTTTAGAAATTAGTAATAATAAATTGTACATAATTATGTACTTTTGACTGTGAATAATAATTATTAATTAAAACCAAACAAAAATGGAAGATTACACTATTGTAGAAAAATATCAGCAGGCTAAGAAACAGACTGTTGCTATACGTCCCTTTTTTAATCCTAATAAAGAAAACATGGGATTAGAGAAGTATGGATTAGCATTACATGACGGAGTATATCATGAAGAATCATTAGCATGTCTTGAAATGAATGGAGTCAAGAGATATGTTACTGGTCTTAATGAGTTTGCACCTGAAGTTAAAATGCTACCACCAAAAGAAAAGAAAGCTAAGATTAAGGAGATTAGAAAAGTTGTTTCAGAGTTAGAAGCTGAATTAGCAGCAAATGTTGTTGATCCAGAAGATAAAGAGTTTTGGAACTTATTACAAATTATGCGTCCTGATAACTCTAAGTTCTGGGATAAAATCTCAATCAAATGTGGAAATGAGCCAGTATTTTTAGATCCTGATTTAGATCCTTATGATAAAATTAAACTTTATGCTATAAAAGCTGGTGGATTTTCTATAGTAGCTAAGTCTTTAAAAGATGCTAAGCAAAGTCCTAAAGGTGTTAAATTCTTTTTAGATACTCTAGAAGAAAGTTTAACAACTAGAACAGAGCTAACAAAAATTAGAAATAAAGCACTTGTAGAGTTGCAGACAATGTATGATGAAAACACTACTAAGTTAATGTATGTATCTAAGATATGTGATACTAACAGTTCTCAGTATACTAAAGCAACACCTAATGATGTGCTATATGAAAACATGGATGATTACATCAATGGTTCTGGAGCTGAGTCTAATAAGAAAAGAGCAGCACAAAACTTCTTGGATGTATCTACATTATCTATGGAAGAAATTAAAATTAGAGCTCTAATTAAAGATGCTTTATTTTATAGATTTATTGCAACAAAAGCAGGAGGATGGATTGAGCCATTAGATAGTGGTGTAAGATTAGGTAAATCACCATCTGAATGTTTGGAGTTTTTAATGGATCCAGAAAATGAAGAGACATTATTATCTATATTGGATAAAGTTGAACCATATTGGAACTCATAAAATAATACATCATGGATAACAACACTCTTTTAATTAAACTAAAACAAAGGCTAAACAAGTTAGATAGTCAAGACTATGATAACATTGAATGTTGGCAATTTGTAGAGGCTTTTAACAAAGCACAATTAGAATGGTGTAGGAGAAATCTACATGGTGGTAATATGTATAAAGAAGGTGATGAGTTATCTAAAAGAAGAATAGATGATTTACAACCTTTATTAATTGAGTTATCTTTAACTGGAAATGTTTATGATGATTATTTTGAAGCAACAAACTTTCCACTTGACACTTATCTAGAGTTTAAAAAAGTTACAACAAAAGCAAAAGATGATTGCTGTAATCCTAGATCTATGACAGTATATTTAGCTGAAGAAGCAAATGTACCATTGATTATGAGAGACCCGCTTAAAAACCCTGATTTTGCTTGGGGAGAGACTTTTTGTACAATGTTAGACAACAGAATAAGAATATACAGGAAAAACTTTGATATAGTTGATCCTGTTTTAACTTATTATAGAAAACCTATATATATTCAAGTAGCAAATTGTGTTGACCCATATACAGGTAATATAAGTTTAGTAGATGTAGACTGTGAATTTAAAGATGATTTAGTTGAAGTTATGCTAGATGATACTGCTGCCTTAATAGCTGGAGATATAGAGAATATGTATCAGCAACAAAGAGGATTACAGCAGGCAGAAAGAAATAACTAATATATTGTTTATTTGTAAAAATTGCGTATATTATTATTGTAACATGTTGTTACACCAGAGTAAACTGTCAAAATCAAATTTATTTATTAACCAGTGGGGGTAATGGTCCTCACACAAATTTTATTAATTATGGCTTATTTTAATCATGCGTTTAACAAAACGTTTATTGCAGACAGCACTTTATTGACTGCTGGTACTGCAACAAGTGCGTTAACTGCTGGTCAGTTGGCTTTAGTAGATGGAGCAGATTGGGAATCCGTAGCATTACCTGGTGGAGCTGGTGTACCAGCTGTAACTGCAGGGGAACTTGCTTATGTGGTTCAAGGATCTTTCTATTCTAAAGACACTATTGGAAACAATCCTGGACACGGTGGTTACAAAGAATCTGTAAAGTCTAAAGGTTTAAACCCTAGATATATTACAAGATTATGGAAAACAAACTGTCTTACTGCTAGCCAATCAACAGCTTCTTTATCTTTAGCTTCTGATTGTGCACCATGTGGTAAAACTCAATTTATGAGAATTGATGTAAAGGGTTCACCTGCACTTAGATTCTTAAATCACAATGCATACTCTATTGGTGATTCAGCTAATGTATGTTGCGTTGATGGACAAGAGTACATTGATCCTGCATTAGTTGCAGCTACAATGTCTAGTATGGTATTATCTAATCCTCTTATCAAGCCTTTTGTTGCTGAAGGAGATTTAGATGGTGTATCTCAAAGTACTTTATCTGCAGCAGGTACTGGTTATGCTGTTGCTGATGGTGTTGCTACTTCTGGTAGTGCAACAGGTAGCGGTTTCAAAATTAACATTCTTACATTAGGTGCTAGTGATGCAATTGGTACTTACTCTGTTGCAGCAGTAGGTTCTGGTTATGTTGCTGGTGATGTACTTGATGTTGACGGTGGCGGTGGAAATGGTAAAATTTTAGTTGATGCTGTTTCTGAAGGTGGTGTTGTAGTTTCTGTAACTACTGCTGGTCAGGTTGAGCAGTCTATCTATACTATTGCACAAGCAATGGGAGAAGGTGCTGGAGCTTATGTTCCTTCAACTGATCCTCATGGAGCATCTAAAGTTTCTGTAACTGTTCACTTCCAAGGAGCATATGTAGACACAGTATTTGGTAACTGTTCATTCAGAACTAGTGATCACTTTAATGCAGAGCCTGTTGAAATCATTGTATCTTTACTTGATGAGACTGGTAACCCATGTAATGACTGTGGCGTAGCTACTAACGTTGCTGGTTCAATGCAACAAACTCAAGGAGAGCAAGTAATTAGAGATTTAATTCTTTCTGAAAGATACCGTCAGAGTCCTTTCAATTCAGGAAATGCTGATAGTTCAAGAATCAGAGAGATTGAAATGTCTTCTGAAATCCTTGCAGCTGTTGATAGAAGTGCAACTTATAGAGCATACTACATCCAGCATTCTGTTCCAAGATTCAACAACCCAACTGGAGTGTTTGACAATGATCAGTACGTTTACAAAATTTATGTAAAATGTTCTGACGCTGCAGCACAAGGTCAGCTTGATGACTTATTTGAAGGTCTAAAAGCATGGGCTGGTGACAACGGTAACAAGATTGTTATTGAAGATAATGCAGTTTGGTAATATATAACCAATCAAATTTTAATGAGAGCAGGGGAGAAATCTCCTGCTCTTTTTATTTTATATTGTTCAGTTTTTTTTGTATATTATCTATATAGTATCCTTAAATTGAACAGAAATGGCAGATAGACATATATTAAGCTTAGAAATACCAACAGTATCTAATTGTAATCTATTATGTATTAAAGATACAAGTCAGTACTCTAAGGATCTAGCGGTTGACTGTGAAGAGTTACTAATAACACTTCCAGGATATTCTGTTCCGGTACTAATAAAAGTAGATAAGGACTTTGACATGTGCTTAACAGCATGTACACTTGCTCTGCAAAAAGAAAACTGTGGAACAAAGCAAGAAAATATACCAGATGGTATATATGTTATTAGATACAGTGTATCTCCTAACTCTAAAGTATACGTGGAATATAATCATCTAAGAGTAACAAGATTACTTACACAATATTATGAAGTACTTTGTGATTTAGATGTCCAACCTTGTCAACCCGAATCTGAGAAAGCTGAGTTATTAGCAGAAATGCATTATATAAAAACCATGATAGATGCTGCAATATCAAATGTAGAATATTGTCAATCATCTGCTCAAGGAATGCAAATTTATAATTATGCAAAAGAAAGGCTAAATAAAATAACTTGCCCTACAGGTAATTGTGGTGGTAGTAAAGGAAATTATTATATAGTATAAAACCAACAAATTATGAGCAATTGTTCAATATGTGGGAAAAGGTTTACATGTGGTTGTCAAAAAAAATATGATGCAAATGGAGCTGCAATTTGCAAGAATCCAGATGCATGTGCCAGTAACCCACAGAAAAAAGAAACAGCAGATTCTAGAGATTTATCTATGAATCTAGCAAAGCAAAAAATAATGGATTTGAAAAATGGGTAAACCTAGAGAGATATCAAATGCAGAACAAGTAAAGCATGTAGCTTTGATGAAAGAAATCAAAGTAGAGCAAAACTTTGCTAACCAAGCATATGCAAACTTTAAGTCTGTAAAGTTTGGTATTGATTCATGTTGTTATACTGATTTTCAGAATGCATTATTACAAAAAGAATTATGTGATTGGTTAAATAGCAAATCTGATAAAATTGTGGCATCCACAGAAGAACCAGGAGTGTTTGTAGAACCATTGGCTAAGATAAATGTAAGAGCAAGTATGTCTTGTCCTTCAGTACCTTCTAATGTTTGTACAGTATTAGACTTAGAAGATATCTTAAATAATGACTCTACTTTTACTCAGTGTTTTTCAAGTTCTGCACAGGTTTGGACTATAACTCACAATTTAGGAGAATATCCTTCTGTTACTGTAGTTGATTTACAAAATAATGTAGTAATAGGTGAGGTAGATTATATCAATGCAAATGTAATACGTGTATCATTCAGCAGACCATTTGCTGGGTGTGCATTTTTAAATTAAATAGAACTAAAAATTATATATAACAATTAAAATTAAATAAAATGGCAATACAATTTCTTTCGGGTCTGGACGTAGATGGTAACATTACGTTACAGAACTCCGCACAGTTAAAATCTGCTAGGATAGATAACCGTACCAGTGATCCAACCGGAAGTGATGGTAGAATCTATTTCAACACTAGCACAAATAAATTAAGACTTTATGATGGTTCTGCTTGGGTGGATTTATCTACTGGAGCAGATGATGATACTACATATGATTTATCAGGTGTAGGATCTACAAATGGAACAGCTGGTGTAAGATTAGCTGGATCAGATGGAACTAATGATGATGTGCTTATTGTAGGTTCAGGAACAACTACTGTTACAAGGTCTGGTAATACTCTTACAGTAACTTCTAATGATAGTGCTTCAGGTACAGTAACTTCTGTATCAGGTGGTACTGGTATTCAAATTACCGGTTCTGCTTCTGTTACACCAACTGTTAATATAGATACAGCAGGTACGGACAACGCAATTGAAGTATTAACTGCAGCTACTCCTGTTGGAAGTGATTATGTTTGGTTCTCAGATGTAAATGATGGTAATACCTTAAGAAAATCACTTATTTCTAATATGCCAGGCTTTGGTAAAGACGGTACAGTAACTTCTGTAGGGTCTGGAGCTGGTTTAACGGGTGGTACAATTACGGCTTCTGGAACTCTTGCTGTAGATTATCAAGGTGCAGATAACGTTGTTTTAGCTGCAGGAGATGGAACAAGTGTTACATTGCAAGATGGAGATGATTTCTTATTCTCTGATGCAACTGATAGTAATGCTAAATATGCAAATTTATCACAGTTAGCAACTTATATTAATGCAGGTGCAGGTTCTGTAACTTCTGTTGGTGTAAGTGGTGGTTCAACTGGAATGTCATTCAGCAACTCTCCAATTACTACAAGTGGTACTATGACAATGAGTGGTACTTTAGATGTAGATAATGGAGGTACTGGATTTTCATCATATACAGTTGGTGATATTTTATATGCAGATGGAACAGCTTCTCTAAAAAAATTAGCTATTGGATCTGCAGGTCAAGTATTAAAAGTTAGTAGTGGTGTACCATCTTGGCAAAATGATAATAACTCAGGAGGTACAGTAACATCTATAACATTAGGTGCAGACTCAGGATCTGGAACAGCAATAACAACTTCAGGTACATTTACATTCTCAGGTGGTACAAATGTTACTACTTCTGTAAGTGGTACTACAGTTACAATTAATTCTACAGATCAATATCAAGGTACTGTAACAAGTGTATCCGCTGGAGCTGGTTTAACTCAGACAGGCACAAGCACTGTTAATCCTACAATATTAGTAGATTATGGTGCTAGTGGACTTATAAATGATGCACCAGGTGGAAGTGGAAATCCAGATGCTGATGATTACATATTAGTTGGTTTAGATTCTTCAAGTAATGGTGAGACAAGAAGTTATGCTTTTGCTGATGTTTCATTAAGCATTCTTGGACAGCCTACTGCTGCTTTAAGTATAGGTTCTCAAAAACTTATTTCAGTTGCAAATGGTACAGCTAGTACAGATGGTGTTAACTTAGGACAAGTTCAATCACTTGTTGCTGGAGTTGGTGTATTCCAAGGAGGATATAATGCATCTACAAACTCTCCTGCAATAGCAGGTTCAAGTAACATTGCACTTACTACGGGTGACTTCTTTGTTGTTACAACAGATGGTACTATATCATTTAATGGTAGTAGTGTTGATGTTGAAGTTGGTGATATGATTTATGCTAACACAACAATTTCAGCAAGTTCTAATCCGGCAGCTTCAAGTTATGCAATTGTAATACAAGATCAAAACATTGCAGGTACAGGAGCAAGTGATGGTGCAACAGAAAAAGGTGTTGCTGGATTTAACAGTGCAACATTTAGTGCTACAGCAAATGGATGGATTTCTGTTAAAGCAGGTGGTATTAGTGATGCTCAGTTAGCAAGTACATTTAACAAGATTATTGGTACTGACACAGATATTAATACTTCAGGTGTTGTTGTAATTGATCAGTTAAATATGACTGATGGTGTTATTCAATCACACTCTACAAGAACATTACCTGATTCAACAACAGGTGCACGTGGTGTAACTGAAATTGCAACACAAACTGAAGTTGATACAGGTACTGATACATTTAGATATGTAACTCCAGCTACATTAAAGGCTCATATTGATAAGCAATCTTACAGTGCAACAGGTCCTGCAGGTAGTACAAATACATTTACAATAGCTGCAAGTACGCATGGTTTAGGTAGTGGTCCTTTTATAATTCAAGTTTATGAAACAAGTAAAGGAATACAAGTATTTACAGATGTAGAAGTTGGAGCTACTGGTGATGTTGCATTCAATTGGACAAATAATGTTACTGCAAACTTCTTGAGGTTTAACATAATGAAAGTAAGATAATTATAGTCTACTAATTTGAAAGGGGAGACATATATCTTAGGGATAAGGTGTTTCCCCTTTTTTATAAAATTTGTATATTAGCAAATAAAAAAAGATGGCAATACAGTTTTTATCAGGATTTGATTCAGATGGTAATAGTACAGTAACAGGTACGCTTTCAGTGAGTTCTATATCTAATGATAATAGTACTTATACTGGTATTCTTGTTTGGGATGGTAATGTATTAAAATATAGAACCAAAGCACAAATTAAATCTGATATTGGTGCTGGTAGTGGTAGCATGTCAAGCTTTAATGTTAGCAATGGTACTTCAACTGGTTCTATAACTAATGGTGGTACACTAACATTAACTGCAGGTACTGGTATAACTGTTGGGCTTACTGGTTCAGGTGGTAGTGGTGTGTTTTCAATATCTGGTAACACTGCAAATGCATCTACAGTAGGAGTAGGTAATGTAAACGTAAATGGAGCAGGAGCTTATGATGGTTTACGTCTTTCATATTCAAGTGGTACAGCTACTTTAGGATTAGACCCACAAAGTTTACCTGGCTATACAGGTACTGCATCTGGTGCAGATACTGCTTCTATTAGTATGATCATTCATAATAATGATGATGTAAATAATGTAAATCAAGAGTTGGAGCTTGAAGTGCTGGGAGCAATGATTAATACTAATAATTATGTAAATAGTGTTTCATTCAACACAGGTAATGGTGTTTTAACATTAGGTAGAAGTGGTTTAAGTTCTCTTACTGTTGATTTAGATGGAAGATATGTAACAAGTTCAGGTGTAACATCTATTGCTACTACAAATGGTATTACAGGTGGTACAATAACCTCAACAGGTACTTTACAAGTAGATAGTACTGTAGTAAGAACTACAGGTACACAAAGTATTGCAGGTGAAAAAACATTTTCAAGTACAGCTTTCTTTACTAATGCAGGAGGAATAAGAACTGACAAGGTAGGAACACAAGGTGGACAACAACTTGTACTTAATGCAGGTGAGTCAGCTTCTTATGCTACAAGTCAAACAAATGAGTTTGTTTATCTAAATGCTGAGTCAGGAATACAGATAAATTCTTCTCCTGATAACTGGTCTTCTGGATGGGCTGGAAGAAAGACAACTACTATAAATAATACATCTGGTGATTCATCATTTAGTAGAAATGTCAGTATGGGTGGTGATCTTACCGTTTCAGGTGGTGATATTACAATGAATGGTCCTAGAATACTTATAAGTAATTCTGCTAATGCAGGACATTTAAAACTTGGAGATACAGAAGAAGCAGATAGTGTATATCAAATGGATTTGATGGTAATGGGTACATCAAATGTAGTTTTAAGTGATGACTCATTTATTTGTGTTTCTGGAGAAGCTAAGTTTACTCAAGGTCTTGAGGTAGGTAGTACATCACAATCTAACACCACTGTACTAGTAAGAGCGTCAGATACTACAACAGCTTCAATAAAATTATATGGTAGCTCTCAAGGTAATGGTAATGTTTATGTAGGACAATCAGCTTCTTATGGTGGTGGTATGTTCTATAATGGAGATGATAATCCAAATTTACCTCAAAATCCAGACACTGTTTCTTTCTATAATAAAAATAATGGAACTGAAACTGAAGTATTCAGATATCCATATAATAGTACTACTGTTACTTTTGTAGGTGATATAAATGTTAATGGTGGAGATATAGTACTAGGCGGTACAGGTAGAATACAAGGTATTGATACTGTATCTTCAGGAACAGATGCTGCAAACAAAACATATGTAGACAATGCTATTGCAGGTGTTCCACAAGGAACTGTTACTTCTGTAACATCTGGAAACGCAGATACAATAACAATTGGTGGTACATCAGCAGCACCTACTGTAGCAGCAAAAACAAAAGCGGTAAGTAACGGAGGAAAAGAACTTGCAACTGGAGCTGATATATATACATTTGTTGAGAGTTGGCAATTTTCAGCAGGTGGTGGAGATGTTACTGGTACAGCTCAGTTAGGTCAATCAGTAGTTTTAAGTTTAGGAAACTCTGGTGTATCAGCTGGTAGTTACACAAATGCAAACATTACAGTTGATGCAAAAGGAAGAGTTACTTCCGCTTCAAATGGTAGTAGTAGTGGTGGTATAACTGGATCTGGTACAGCTAACTATATACCTAGATTTAGTGGTTCAACTACTTTAGCTAACAGTCTTTTATACCAAATTGGTTCTAGTAGTACACAAGGTTTAGCAAGTGCTTCAACTAACTATTATTGGTATACAAGTGGTACTCCTTCAGCTAGTACAGGTACTGGATTTGCTATTAGATCTACAGCATCTACATATAATTCAGCTGAAATGAGAATCCAAAGTGGTGCTTCTGGAGTTAATACTACTGATGGTTTAACATTAGGTATGGGTGGTCAGTATAATTTTTACGCATATATGCAAAACCGTGAAAATGCTCAAACTTATTTTTATACCAATAATTCTATTAGAATGACCATTAAGGGAAGTAATGGTTATGTTGGTATATTAGATTCTACCCCATCATATCAACTTGATGTAAGTGGTACAATTAGAGCTACTGGTAATGTTATTGCATATTCAGATGTAAGATCAAAAGAAAATATTAAAACTATAGATTCTCCACTAGATAAAGTTTTAAAGCTTAGAGGTGTAGAGTTTAATAAAATAGGTAAGAAGAAAAAAGAAATTGGTGTTATTGCTCAAGAAATTGAAAAAGTATTACCAGAAGTTGTAAGCACAGATGATGAAGGAATGAAGTCTGTAGCATATGGTAACATTGTGGGTGTTCTCATAGAAGCAGTAAAAGAGCAACAAAAACAAATAGAGACACTTACAGATATAGTAGAAGAATTAACTAAAAGAATAAAATAATATGGCTACATTTGCATCATCAGGAACTATTTATTTAGGTGCCCAATCCGGGGTAACCGTTAGCAGGAGTGTAGGTGCAGTAAGAGGTTACAGTCAAGGAAGTACAGTTACAATGAATGATGCTACTGTAAGATCTTTTGCAGCAAAATATAATTCTGGTACTACTATAAAGATGAGTGACTTTCATGGCAGAACATATTTTGATGGGGATAAACCAAGTAAAGGTGATGATTTAGATTTTCCTATTCCAGCTTAAAAAAAATTATTATATTTGAATTATGACAACAACTTGGCACATAATAAAATACGACACTATAAATACATATACTGATTCTAATAATGATCAGTACAATGATGTTGTATCTGAAATACATTTTAAAGTAAAAATGACACATGATACAGCAGTAGATAATGATGGTGAACCAATATTTTCAGAACATTTAGATGTTATTAGATTAAATATTGAAGATCTTTCAGGTGGATTTGTAGATCATGATAATTTAACAGAAAGTGAAATTATTGATTTTGTAAAGGATGCATATGCTAATCCACCACATGAAGATGTTGCTAATGCAAAAGGTACAGAGCAACAAATATATGATAGATTAGAAAGAGCACTAGATTCATTAGTTGATGATTCAATTACAGAAAGAGTAATATAATGGCAACAAGAAAAAAAATAACAAAGAAAAAAAGCACACCTAAAAAGTCTGTGGCTAAAAAACCTGCAGTTAAAAAAACTCCTGCTAAAAAAGCTGCTGCTAAAAAAGTTTTGAAGATCAGAAGATCTCCTGCAAAAGCTGTAAAAACAGTAATTAAAAGTCCTTTCAAAAAAGAAAAGAAAGGTAAAATGTTTATAAGATATTCTTTTGATATTGTTTCATTTGTAACAAATAAAAGTAATATTGTAGAACAAATCTTTTTTACATACAAAGGAACTTTAGTAATACCTCAAGAATTCAAAGATAAAATTAAACCAAGTAATCACATTGTTGAGGGTTCATTAGCCATTCCTAAAGATATAGATCATCCATTAAATAAATTAGATTATAGAAGCTTAGAGAAAAAACAAACAATAGTTTGGTTAACACAGCTATTAAGAGATGGTTATATTGATGGCATGAAAGAAGTTATACATGAAGTAGTTTGGCCTGAAACAAAAAATAATACTGAGGTTCCTTGGAAATAAACAAAAAATCATTATCTTTGATTTATAAATTATAATTTTTAAAACCAATTACAATGGCAAGAGCAAAAGCAAAAAAGGCTAAAAAATTGACAGCCAAAGAATTAGAAGGTGTAAAAGATCTTCAAAATCAAATCAACACATTACTTATGAATATTGGTAATGCTGAGTTAGTAAAAAACCAATTAGTCACTAGACACACAGAATTGCAAGCTGAGTGGAAAGACATGACTGTTGCATTGGAAGAGAAGTACGGTTCTGTAAACATTAGTTTAGAAGACGGTACTATCACTGAAGCAGAAGAAGAAACAAAAGAGTAACACTCCCATAAATACTTAAGTAATCAAAAAATTTTAAAACCAGGCATTGTTTGTTTGGTTTTAAAATTTTTTGTATATTATTATTGTATAGTTTACAACTAAACAGTAGTATTGTAAAATTAAGTATCTATGATTCCAACAAGTTCAAGTGCCTCAACTAACGGCTGTGATAATATATCATCCAATTGCGTAGTATGGCAAGGTCCAGATATTGCTTGCATTGATTTATGCACCGGTGATACAATAAGTGATGTTACAGCAAAGCTAGCACAAAAAGTTTGTGATATAATTACAGACGGTGTTAATTGTAATCCTGATCTAACAGGCCTTGATCTTACATGTTTAAATATACAGGGTACCACACCTACAACATTAGTTCCTGTTTTACAGGCAATGGTTAACTCTATATGTGGTACATCAAAAAGCTCTAGTCAAACACCTACACCTAGCAGTAGAATGTCAAGTCAGCAGCAAGTAGAAACAAACTTGCCAATGATGACTTTACCAGCTTGCTTACAATACAATGACCCAAGTGGTAATCCAGTTACACAATTACGCCTTGATGAATTTGCAACACTTATAGCAAATCAAGTATGTACCAACCTACAAAGTATTCAGGCTATAAATACAACTCTATCCAACTATGATGCTAGAATATCTACACTAGAACAGTGTGTTTTACCATGTAATCAGGTTGTAGCAGAGAAACAAGTAATTCCTACTTGTATAATTAATGTAGGTCAGTTAACAGACGTATCAGTTTTACTCCTTGCTTTAGAAGTAAGGTTTTGTGCTTTAGAGACAGCTGTGGGTACTCCTGCTGCTATTAATGAAGCTATTAGTCAAACAACAATACAAGGAAGCACAGACATGCTTTCTACTAATGGAACGTATGCTAGTGTAACAGGATGGAAAAGCAGTCCTAGTTCTTTAGCACAAAGTGTTCAAAATGCATGGTCAGTAATTGATGACTTATATGCAGCAGTTACAAGTATACAAACAAACTGTTGTCCTACTGGATGTGATGCAATAACTTTTGCATATTCTACCGCAAATGTGTTAGATGCAAATGGCTTAATTGATTCTATTAACTTTGATTTTAGTGCATCAACAATTCCAAACAATTTTGTATCAGAGCCTGGTAAGTCTATTATAACACTTACTGATGTTGATGGTAACAATACTACAGCACAAGTTAATGTACCTAATTTACAAACGTCATCTGCTGGATATAATTTCTTATTACCAGCAAATATTAATAAGTTTGGTGATATAACAGTATCTATTGATTTTGGTGTTACAGATGATATAACTACATGTGATTCAGTACAAGGTTCTGTTATAAGTAGTGTAATGCCTTGTCCGGCTTTACTTTTCTCAGGTATAACAGCAAGTGGTGCAATTTTAGAATTTACTAATATTTATGGAACATCAGCTGTATTTACAGTTAAAGTTACAGATGCAAGTTCTGGAGTAGTAGTATTTACAGATACTCTTACTAATCAACCAGCAGGTGCATCTTCTAATATTACCGGGTTAAATGCAAACGTATTATACAATGTAGAACTAACAGTTGCTATACAAGGAGTAAGTAAAACTTGTCCTACGGCAGAACTTACTACTTCTTCTAATGCTGCACCTTGTTCAGCTGGTATGGACGTAGCATTTGTAATTGATTATTCATCTTCTATGGGAAGTGAAATTGATGATATCAAAACAGGTTTTGCATCATTAGTTAATACTATTGATACATCATCTGGATCTAATAATTATAGAATTGGTATTGTTACTGCAGATGAAAAAGGTGGTACAGGACAAGTTCCAAATTACAATACTTGTGCAGATTATACAGCACTACCTTCAGCACAGAGAATTATTAATACTGGTACAGGAGCTACTCAATTTATTACAGCATGGGAAATGTTTGCTGATAATAATGGAACTACTGCACAAGCTCAAATGGCTAAACTTAATCAAGGTGTAGATGGTACATGTGTTAACTTGGGTAGTGGTCAAGGTGCACCAGAACCAACTGATATGGCTATAGGTCAAATTATTGAGTCTAGTGAATTCTTAGGAGCATTTAGAACTAGTGTAGCTAAGTATGTAATTTGTATTACAGATGATTTACCAGGCGGCTCAGATGATCAATTTGGTCCTGTAGATTACGCATACATTGGAGCACTTACTACAACAGCTAATAATGCAGGTATTAAGATCTTTGTTTTAGGAGCTGGTGTTAATAAAACATACAATAACGGAGGAACAACAGTTTATCCATGGAGAGAACTAGCAATTAATACAGGTGGTAATTGGAATGTAGATGAAGATCCATCAACAATTAGTGCAGAAATAGTCTCTGGATGTGGATCATAAAATAAAAAATTAAAAAATGGCATCTAATTGTAAAAGTCAAAATTGTGGTTGCGCTGATACAGCTCTAACAAATCCTTGCTCTTATACTGATTGCAGTGTAGGTAGTGAAAGATGTGTAGAGATACAATGTGCAGAATGTGTAAGTTATTGTGGTACATCATTTCAAATTGGTGATGCCGGAGCACAAATTGTAATTAACAAAGGAGAAAGATTAGATTCTATTATTCAAAAGTTTGCAATGATTTTAGCAAATGGATTAGGAGCTTGTTCATCAGATGATTTACAACATGATCCATATAATGTATTTGCAGGTACTATTACAAGTTCTACTGCAGATATTTTATGGAATGGTATATGGAGTAATAGTACTGGTATTAACATTTACTATGACTTACAAGTAAATCCACAAGGGTGGGTATTAGCAAATCCTACACCCATTGTTACTTCATCAAATAACTTTACTATAACTAATTTAGTAGCCGGTACAGCATATAAAGTTAAAGTTGTTGATGCCGGAAACTCAGCTGCTTGTAAACCAATTGAAATTTTGTTTTCTACTTTGGCAGCATCATAAAAAATACAACAGTGGTGGTTTGTTGGTTTTCTACTACAAACGTTGGGAAGGGGCTGGTTTTCACCAGTCTCTTTTTTTTTATTATATTTATCAAAATATTTTTAACTTATGGACAACTATAAACAAAAAGTAATCAACTCATTAAAGTGGAAAAAAAACACCACTATATCTGCAAAAAGATGCGGTATGAATGAAGATGATTATATTAAAATCAAAAAAGAAGTATTACAAGAAAGAAAAAGGGAAAAGAAAAAAAGTAAGTTTTTCCATAAAGCTGCAGAAAATTCTCAGCTTGTAGAGTCAATTGACTTAGATAAGGGAGAAGGTAAAATATCAGGGACCTTTGACCATGAACCTAAAAGTGCAGAAGAGATCATAAAATTACTTAAGATAGATACAAATACATGGAGACTATCACAGTATTGGAATAAACAAATGGGAGACCATTGGAGAGTTTCTGCTCTTGTTTCACAAATAAAAAACCCAGAAGAAAAGTTATTTGAAAATTTACTTGCTACTTGGAAACCTAAGACACACAAGATTCCAAAAGTTAATTTAAGTAAAATAAAAAATGATGATCCTGTTTGTGGTGTTATGTCTTTACAAGATATTCATTTTGGTAAGGAAGGTAATGATACTATAGATAAAGATTTTGAGGATACAGTTAAGTACCTTATGCAGAAAGCAGCACCAGTAAATTATATAGAAAGAATGTATTTTGTAGTTGGTGGTGATCTAATTAACATGGATACATTTGAGGGAACAACAACAAGTGGTACAGGACTAGACAATTGTATGACAGCAACAGATGCTTATGTACAAGCTTTTGATGCTATGCACTGGGCAATAAAATTTATAAAAGCTTATTGTAAAGAGTTGGTAGTTGTATATGTTCCTGGTAATCATGACAGGTTATCTTCTTTCCATTTAGTACACGCTTTATCAAAGTCAATTGAAAGTGATGAGATAACATGGGATATTAAGTATGAAGAAAGAAAAGTTCATGTATGGCATAATAATTTTAATGCATTTGAACATGGTGATAAACGTAGTAAAAATAACCCTCTAATATATGCTTCAGAGTATCCAAAAGAATGGGGTGCTACTACAAATAGAACTTTATTTAAAGGTCATATACATACAGACAGAAAGGTAGAATATATGACTTCTAATGAGACAGCAGGATTTATTGAAAAGACTTTACCCAGTCTTGGTAAAACAGATTATTACCATTATAGTAACAAATACGTAGGTAACAGAAGATCTGGTAAACTAGAAATTCAACATCCAACAATGGGTAATATATGTGTTTTAACCTATCAAGCCTTATAAAGACCTCACTTTTAATTTCATTAAGTGGGGTTTTTTTTGTAAATTATAAATGTAGACTGTATGATTAACAATTTTAAAAAACCCAATTTAAATGCTCCAAGGTACAGAGCTAAAAGATTAGGGTTATTAAATAAAGAAACATATGATGAATTCAAAGAGAAAAAACCTTTGTATTCAGAGATAGATAACGGAAAATTAAAATTAATAATTAAAACATATAATGAAAAATTATGGCAAGGAGTTATAGATAATAGAGGTGGTGTAGAATTACCTGATTCTTTAGGTTACCTATTCATAGGCACATGTCCAAAAGCAAACACGGTAAATACAAATTATGCACTATCTCAACAATACGGTAAAGTCTTGCAGAACAAAAATTGGGAAACAGATGGCAACTTAGGAAAAATATTTTATACAAACTGGTCTGCTAAGTATAGGTTTAAAAACCGTGAGCTTTGGAGATTTACAGCTTGTAGAAAGTTTAAAAGAGCTGTTGCTCAGAGTTACCCAAAAAATTGGACAAAGTATGTAGTAATGAAAAATAAATATAGAGTAGCACATCTCTATGATGAGGCACCAGAGAAAACCAAACAAGCTCTTAAGAATTATAATGAATTTGAAATATAAACAATATGTCAACAATAGCAGAAGTAGTATCAAGAGTAAGAGGTCAGGTTAAAGCTGAAGTCCAAGACGCATTTATTACAGACAGATACATATACAGTTTGATAGAAAAGTTTGCTCAAGTATTAATGAGAAGGCAAGACTATGCAAACAAACTAATGAAATTTAATTCAGTTTGGAAAGCTCTTCCTTACGTTGAACTTATTGAGGTTGATAAAGTAGAAGCAGGTTGTGCAGGTATTACAAGCGGATGTACAATCAAAAGAACAAAAGTTAGGCTTCCTGAGATGATTGAAGGTTACTGGGGTCCACTAATTAGAACAGTTAGTTCTATAGATGGCTCACAAGAATTACAAGCAACTCAACCAGGCACGTATACATCAATGACAAAAACAACTACATGGAAATATAATAAGGCTTTATATTTCTGGTGGTTAGATGGATATATCTATTGCCCAAATATAGAATGGGATGCAATTAAAGTAGAGGGTGTATTTAATTCAGATATTACAAGATGGAATTGTGATACAGAAGATGACTGCACACCTAGATATGATCAACCTATTTATATTCCAGAAGCCTTATTTGCAGAAATTGAATCACAAGTTATACAGACTATGGTTGGTACAATGCAGATACCTTCTGAAGATTCAGATAATAAACGTAATATAAATAGACAATAATGGGAGTATCAAATAAATATAGAACTTTTAGCCAGTTAATGGAAGATGTTTCCATTGACTTTTCTACATACGCTTTAGAAGGTATGATAGAACCTCAGCAGTTAATTAAAGTTGCTACACGTGTAAATTATGACTTAGGATTACGTATACACAGAACTAAAGAGGTGGTGCTAGATATTGAACATGGTAAAGCACAACTACCTATGGATTTTGCATATATAAATTATGCATTTAGATGTGGTTCATATACAATTAATAATACTATGCCTTCAGGCACACATGTAGAAACATTTAATGATGTACCTTATGTACCTGCTCCTGGTGATAGTGCACCATGTGATGATGAAACTAAATGTAAAGATGTTTGTGTTGTCAAAACATGTGACAATAAAAATGAATATCAGCTTGTACAAAGAGTGGGTCCAAATCAATATAGACAATTTACTAGTTGGACACAATTAAGAATTCAAAGTGTAAATGATCCAACTTGTTTTTGTCCTGCATTAGGAGCTCAAGCTTTAGATATAGCAGAAATTAAAGATGGATTTTTACTTACAACTTTTAAGACAGGAAAGGTATATATTAGTTACCAAGGTGCTATGGAAAATGCAGACGGAGATCTACTTGTGTTAGATCATCCTTATTGTAATGAATATTATGAATATGCAATAAAACAAAGAATATTAGAGAATATGATTTTCCAAGGTGAAAATGTATCTCAGCAATTAGGATTTATAGAAGGTAAATTAAGAGCTGCAAGAAACAATGCGTTAGGCTTTATTAATACACCAGACTTTAGAGAAATGCAAAAGATATGGACAGTTAACAGAAGAGCACAATATCATAACTATTATAATATGTTTTTGAGTTATGCTCCTGTAAACCCAAGAGTTGCAGGACCAGCTGTTGTAAGTAGCAGCACACATTCTGCTACAACTAGCACATGTGACACTTGTAACTAAAAATATTTTAACCTGTTATGGCAAAGAAAAAGTCTACAAAAGCTAATAATACAAATAAGCAGAGGGCTGCAAAAACTTCCTCAAGCGTATCTACAAATTCATTCACTAAAGGAATGAACAAAGATATCACGCCTTCTTTTGAGCCAAACACTTCTTGGTATCATGCAGTTAATGCAGCTAATAACAGTGCAGATGGTGATATTGGTGTAATTGGAAATGAGCCAGCAAACTTACAATGTGGTGTTATCCCTTATACAGTCATAGGGGCTATACATAGATACGGAGATGAATGGATAGTTTACTCTACAGATGACATTAGTTCAGAGATAGGTAGATTTGATGATAGTGAATGTAAGTATGAAACTATTGTAAATGATCCTTGTTTAAATTTTAACAGAAAGTTTTTAATTACTGGAGCAGCAAAAGAAAATTTTGACTGTTCATGGCAAGTATATTGGGATGATGGAAATAACCCATCAAGATCTATGAACATTGATGATGTTCCTTACTTGCAAGATATAATTTCTGCACCAGGTGATCCTTGTATTGAATATCAAGACACTCCTTTCCTAGACTGTGAAAAAATAAGATTACACCCATTAGTTGATACTCCTTGTATTCAGCTCACAAAGGCTACAGATGGAGGTACAATATTAAATGGTGCATATCAAGTATTTATTGCATATACAGAAAATAGTCAAGTTATAAGTGACTATATAGGTATATCTAATATTCAGACTATCTGGTCTCATGAAGGGTCCAATGGTTCCTTAGATGTGAAATTTGATGGTTTAGATAAAGATTACTTTTACTTTGATTTGGTGTTGTTAATTAGACAACAAGGACAAATATATACAAAGAAAATAGGAAACTATAGTACAGAAACTAAATTTGTAAATATAGATTATATAGATTCTTCTTTAACTTCTGTTTCTTTTGAAGAATTATTTAGACAATCTCCTGCTTATGAAAAATCAGAAGCAATGTATGTTGTCAATGATTATTTAATAAGGCAAGGACCTACAGAACAATTTGATTTTAACTATCAACCATTAGCAAATAATATTATAACTAATTGGGTTGTTAATGAAGTAAGTCAAGAATATTACATACAGTCTGGGAATAAAATTGGTTTTATGAGAGATGAGCAGTATGCTTTTTTCATAAGATGGATTTACAATACAGGTGAAAGATCTTTTTCATATCATATTCCTGGTAGAGCTCCTCAAAATTATACTTTACCAAATGGAAATGTTGTAGATGAACGTGATAATATATTTGGTACAAACACAATAGATCCTGCAGGAGATCCTGTTTTTAAAGTTTATAATACAGGAACTATAGATTCATTAGTAACTGAAATACAACCTGATGGTTCTACAGTCATAGCTAGAGGTAAAATGGGTTACTGGGAGTCAACAGAAAAATACCCAGATAAAAAGCCAGAAGTATGGGGAGATTTATGTGGTGAGTTTATTAGACATCATAAAATGCCTAATGAGATGATAGGACCACAGTTACATATAACAGATGGTTCTGATACGGGTATAAGAATATTAGGTGTAGAGTTTAGCAACATTGAAAGACCAAAATTTAATGACGGAACATATATACCAAATATTGTTGGTTATGAAATATTAAGAGGTTCAAGATTAGGTAATAAGTCCATACTTGCCAAGGGTATGTTTAAGAATATGCGTAAGTATACTTTACCAAATGCAGATAATCTTTTAGGTAATGCTCAAGGATTATATCCTAACTATCCATATAATGATTTAACACCTGACGTATTTCATGTAGCAGCTAAAACTGAACTACAACCTGACGGCTCTATTGAAGTAACTAAGAGAAAAACAAAAGGATGTCCTAGCGGTGGTCCATTTAATGACTTTGGTGATTATCCTGCATTAACTGGTCATACAGAAGATGTATTTACATTTCACTCACCTGAGTTAATGTTTACTGAACCATATTTAAATGCATATGAAAGTGTATTCTATGGTCAGATATCTGGACAGTCAAATGGATATTTTACAAACTCTGAAGGTCACCCAGGATTCAAATTATTAAGAAACATTAGTGCAATACTTGGAGGTCTTGTTGGAGTTGGTTATGCTATTAGAAATATCAATGGTACACCAAATACTCAGGCAATGCCAGTACAAGGTATTAATAATGCATTTCCTGAATGGTTTATTAATGGAAAAGAACAAAAAGGTGGTGGTGGTAATGTTACTGCAACTGTTCCACCTGCAGTAGCTACAGCATTTTTAAATAGTAGAAGTGGTGGTCAAATAAGTGGTGACAATAATGAAAAAGGTGGACCAGCTTGGACAGATGCAAATGAATCTATACAGGATTATGTAGATGCTCAAGGTGGAGGTGGTGGTATACTAGGAAACTTTTTAGATGGGTTATTAGATTTATTTACGGGTGGTATAAGTACATTAGGAGATGCTGCAGGTTTAAATAAAAGTACCCAGCAAAGATTGCAAGAACAAGCATTAACAAATATAGAAGAAACTGCAAGAGATCCAAATGGTGGATTAATGGGTGGTGGTGCTCAAGAAGGTGTAAGACTAGATACTTCTGAGTCAAACCTTGCTCCGTTATTTAAGAAAGCTATGGCATTAATTTTAATGCAAAAGAACATTGCTGTAGGTGGACAAGAAATTATTGATTTAATATATAATTTAAGTAGCTTTAGACAACACGTTTTAAAATACAATTCTCACGGTTTCTTTAATGCTTTTACTTCAGGATCATTAAACAATTTATTTAGAGTAAAAAATAATGCCTCTAATTATATAGGTTCTTCTTTTCAAACATTTGATAATAACCAATATAAAATAAATAATTTATTTAGACCAACTACGGTAGCTATTTCTACGGCACAACCTATACCTTCTAACTATGGTGTACAAGATACATCAAGATTTGCACTGGGAGGACGTGTACTTATGAATGGTACTACTCAAACAAATTGGAATGGTAAATCAGATGAAGATAGATTATTAAGCATTGAAGGTCCGTATAGTGAGCCAATATCTGCATTATATGGTGCATTAAAATTTAATATAGACAATCAGTATGGTCAGCTTGATGGTATAAGACAAGTACCAATGAGAGGATGTGTAGAAAGAATAGATTTTACATTACCGGATGCATATAAGTACACAAGCAAACCTATTTTTGGAGGTGATGTATTTATTGCTAGATATACTGAAAAATGTATAATGCCAATTTTTACAGACTACTTAATGGGTCAGTATGATGGTTATCCTTATGATTATTTTAAAAGATATAATCTACCATATCCTAGATTCTGGATTAATAGTAGAAAGTTTGATATGGCAGGAATGGCAGCAACTGTATCAAGTTTAGGATTAAATCAAGTTTTTGGTACAGGTCCTCTTGATCAAGCTACAGTTCCTAATGAAATGTATTATTTAGATAGAGGAGACACTTGTGGTTGGGGATTATTATCATTTATGGGTGATGAATTAAATAGTGCATTTGCAATGAACCATGCATATATGTATTCTCATATTAATGGTATTAATGATTTTTATGTAGAGTCAGAAATTAATTTACCTTATAGAGATTATGAAGAACCTAAAGAAAGAAGATTTTATGAAACATATACATACAATGACTTAGGAGATTTATTTCATGCAGAAATTCAGAAGTATGATAATTTTTATAAATATGATGAATCACTTAGCCCTTCAAAATTTGTTACACAAAATACTACGTTTGCACAGATACAGTCAAAGGAGTATGATCCAACTATTGCAGAAACATGCTTTACATCATATCCAAAGAGACTTATATATTCTTTACAAGCTAATGAAGAAGATAAAAGGGATTATTGGAGACAATACTTATATGCAAACTACAAGGACTTTAAGAACAGAGTATCAGTTATAAAATCATATAGTAAGACGGGGGCAATAATGTTTTTCCCTTATCAGTCACCTCAGCTTTTGCAAGGTATTGATACTTTGAGAACTGATGCTAACACAAAGATTACTATAGGTGATGGAGGCTTATTTAATCAGAAATTGCAAAATATAGTAAACTCTGATCTATCTAATGAGTATGGATCATTAGAAAGCCACAGAGGTGTTATGAATACACCTGCTGGTTTATTTTATATTTCACAAGCTCAAGGTAAGATCTTCCAATTTACACCAGCAAAAGGTTTAGAAGCAATATCTAATGCTGGTATGAAGTGGTGGTTTAATAAATACTTACCATCTAGATTTATAAGACAATTCCCTGAATCAGAAGAAACAGAATGGGCAGACAACCCTGTAGTTGGTGTTGGTTGTCAAGTAATCTATGATCCAAATGATGACATAGTTTACTTTATGAAAAAAGACTATTCTTTAAAACCAGAATGGATTGCAAATGCAACATTTACAGATAGAGCAGTTAAACCTATATCTATAGACACAGGATTACCAAAACCAATATTAGTAGACATAGGAGATCCTATATACTTTAATGATTGCTCTTGGACAGTAAGTTATGACCCTAAAGCAAAAGCATGGATATCATTTCATGATTGGCATCCTGAGTTTGCTTTACCTAGCATTAATCATTTCTTTACTACTAAGACAATAGATAGTCAAGTACCAATTTGTCCACCAGGATATAGTTTTAATCCTACAACTGGACTATGTGAGTTTATTCAAAATATACAAGAGCCTGCGGATATATTAGTAGAAGAAATAGCAGCAACAATTAGTGGTGGTCCACAGAACTGTTTGCTAGATATTGTTATTGCACTTGATTCTTCAGGTAGTACTAATAGTGGATGTAATGGTAATAATCCTAATTATACACCAATGGTATTTGACGCAACAGGAGCTCAAGTACCTGGTACAGGTGTTCTTGGAAACAATTGTAGATCATCAGCAGAATTAAGATGGTTAGATGTATTTTTAAATAATCCATTGATAAATGATGCTTTAGATGCAGGCTCAATGCAAATTGGTTTTACAAATTGGGCTACTAATTCAAATCAATATCTTGTAAATAATACATCTTTATATACTGGTGTTGGCGGTGGAGGTACATGGAATAATGGAGTAGACAGCGTTTCAATAATTAATTGGTATACTGCTAATTGGAATGTACCAAACCCTAATAATACAAGTGCTAATAATGCACTTGGAACAGCATCACCAACATCAGGAAATGGAGCATTATCTTTATTAAACAATAAAACTCAATCTCAATTATCTGCTAGTTATCCTGCAAGGTCACAAGATTCAACATTTAAACAAATAGTAATTTGTATAACTGATGGTACTAACGGTACTGCACCAAACCCTGCTGTCAGTCAATTTCAAACTCCATTAGCTGGTGGAGCTAATAATGGTGCTTGGGCTAATGCTAATTTAGGTGATCCTAATAAACAAGAAATATGGGGAGGTTTTGTAGGTAATGGTGATAATGGTATACCTGGTAATGCAGCATTACTAAACTCTATTAGTGGTACAACTTATTCACAACCTGGAGTACCTTCTGCTCCATTTCAGTTTACAACAGATGCTTTAGACTCTGCAGGATTGGATGCAACTGCAAATGCAATTGCTGGTGCGGTTTGTGATATACCATTTACTTGCTCATGTCCGGCTGGATATGAATTAATTTATGTAGGAGCAAATGGATTTAACGATGCTGTAACTGGTGTGTGTGATGATTTAACTCCACCAGTATGTAGAAAAGCATCTTGTAGCTGTCCACCTCCTCCTACAAACTTTACAAGTACATTAATAGGAACGTGTCCTGATACTTTACCTGAGTTAGCTTATATAGGTGATCCAAACTGGGTAGACCCTACACCACCTATATGTGATTACTACTATGCAGATACAGTAATACCTAACTATAGAGTTGGTTCATTCTGGAGACATAATGTAAGATGTGACTTGTTTGCTAACTATTATGGTGTTAGCTATCCTTGGGAAATAGAATTAATTTCTAATACTGGTCAAGCTGTCAATACAATTAGAAGTATAGAGTATCAATTAGAAACGTATGTATACAAAGGTGAGCCAGAGTATAACATGTGTGGTGGTGATAAATGGGAAGATTTACTATTTAATTTTGATAGAGCTATTATTTATAATAATGATCAAGTATCAGGTTTATTAAATATTACATCACAACCATTTAATGATCCATGGGGTGAATTGCAATATCCTATTATTGCACCTAACAGCATGACAATATTAGCATCTAAAGTAGAACACAAATTTAGATTTAATCAGTTCTGGGATATTACAAATGATAGAGGTGAGTTTAGCAATGCAGAACAATCTGTGTTTGATACACAATGTAATGGTTACATAAGACCACTTAATGCAACTAACCTAGATTACTTTAAACCAGAGACACAGCGTAAGAAGTTTAGACATTATTCTAATCACGTTCTTTTAAGAAGACAAGAATCAGGAGATAGAAAAATGTTACTAAGATTAGAGAATACTAAGTTATTACTATCAATGAGATAATGAAGAAGAAGTTTACAACAATAGAATCAAGAGGGTTGCCTGGAGGACCAAATGAACAGTTTACATACATCACTGGTGTGTTCTCTATGGATGGATATAAGTCAGATAGTCCTGATGTAAACAACCCTTTTAATATTATACCTTCAGGTGATATAACTATGAAAGGTGTAGACTTTCCTGTTATGGGTATAGATAACTTAGGTAACAGCAAGATGATGGAGCCAGGTAAAGACTATGAGTTTCCTGGTGATATGGTATTTGAAGTACCAGCAATGAAGCTTGGTGGTGGAGGCAGATGCTGGCCAGGATTTACACCTGTTCCAGGAAAAAAAGCATATAGTAAAGGAAGTTGTAAGAGAGCCTCAGACGGTATGGAATTACCTATGGCACAGAAAGGAATGTTTGATTTTGATTTTAGTGATGTTAAAGAAGATATTAGATCTATAGGTGATTATATGCAGGGTAAACAAGGTTTTGTACCAGATATACTTACTGATAACAAACCCACCAAGAAACAACTAAGAACAGTAGCATCTTATTTAAGCCCTAAAAACTGGGAGTATACTGGTAAACCTTTACCTAATTATAATGAGTATAATAGTTTTGATGATGCTTTTGAAGCAGCAAGAAATGATTTAGGTAAACAACAATTCTTTTTATATGATGGTAAAAGACATACCACAAACTATAGAGGAGAAACAGCAGATCCAGAAACAAAAGAAATATTAAGAAGATTAAAAGAGGAACTTCCTCCTGAACAGTATGAAATATTTGAAGGTGTATGGATACAATCACATCAACCTAATTTGTCAACAGAAGCTGACACAAAAGATTTTTATGTACCGTTTTCTCCAGCAGGGATTGGTTTTGATGATTTACCTGATACAAGCAAAGGAAGAAGACCTCATGTAAATGTATTAGATCAAAATGAAACAGTTTATCAAAGAAAGTATGATAATCCAGAATACCAAGCATTAAAATTTTTAGATGAGCTTGTTCATAGTATACAACTAAAGGATAAAGGAACTGCTGAGATGCTTAAAGATTTAATTCTAGACTCTTCTATGCACGGTTCACACGGAGCTTATTCTACAGAAGGTACAATGGAAAATGAAGCACATAAAAAAATGTATCCTGAATTAAGAGATTATTTTTTAGGTATTGGTGAAAAACCTGATTTTTTAAATAAATCACAAGAAGGTGGAGCTACTATATCCCAATATGAAGAACCAGCATGGTATGAAAAAGCAGTTGATTATTTAGCAAGTCCTATGACAGCTTTAGGTTATACTGCTAGAAATCAAGATTTACCAGATAGCTTGCCCATTAATGTAGAGAATAGAAACACATTTGATAGTATTATTGATGCAGTTAATCCATTTGCTTGGGCAAAGTATGCAGCATCTGCAAAACGTAATGTAGATCAAGGGGAATACCTTGATGCAGGATTTGATGCATTAGGTGCTATTCCAATTGTTCCTGCATGGTTAGCAAAAGGAAAGAATGTAGCTAAAAATTTACCACTAGATAAACTTGATGATTTAGTTGAAGTAGTTACTACAAATGGGTCAGTAAAAAAGATACCAAGGAAAGATGCCATAAAATTAAATAGAGTTGAAGATGCTAATGTAAGTAATACATCTTTTAGTAATTATGAAGATGGAAACTGGTTTGCAGATGAACTAAGTGAGTTTTATGTTAATAGAACAAAAAGTGCTGTGGGTCCTGTTGATTCAAAGTATGATCATATAACGAGGTATCTTTATCCAGAAGACCCTAGAAGATTAATAACAATGTACATGGATCCATCAGATGCTAAAAACTTTAATGTAGCTAAAGGTACAGCAACTGAACGAGCACTAAACATGAGTGGTGGTATGGGTAATATGCCACATCCAAAAGAATATGTTATTCCTCCTGCTCTTGTTAAACAAATAAGAGAAACTGGTAAAATTCCAGGTGCTTCTACTTTTATAGGTGATGCTGATCAAGTTATGAAAAATTTGTCTGATTTTTATAAGAAGTATGGTGGGGATATTAGTGAATTAGATAAAAAGCAATTAGGAGGATTATTAAAACAATTAAAACCATATGCTAAAAAAGGACTTAAATATTTAGATGACTTTGTAAAAAATAACTTTAAGGAAGCAGACAATGCTAAAAATTTTGAATTTAAAACTTTACCCGGCATTGAATCTAAACAATTAATAAAAGTTGTGGATGGTCAATTTAGTCAAATTGATTACCAACATCTTATTCCAACAGCAGATGAAATTGCAGATATAGGTAAAAGAACTAGAGAAAGATTATTAACTGATAAGTTTATAAAAAATAATATGGAAGCTACTGGAAACAGTAGGGATGAGATTATAGGTTATGTTGATGATTTTGTAAAAGAGTTTGAAAATTCTGTTCTTCAATTTGGTAAGTTAGCTCCTGATACTGGTGGTTTATATAGCAAAGGTAAAATTATTATAGATCCAACTAATCCATATATTACTAAAAATAAAGTACTAGGAACTCTTGAACATGAAATAGAACACATGTTTAGTGATGTAGCAAGACAAGGAAGTGATTTGTACAAGCATCCAGTTTTTAAACTTGTTGACAGGACGGGAAGACCTGATGAAGCTCTAGTAAAAAATATAAGCCAACCTTTTGAACAACAGGTTAGATTTAGAAAAGCACTTAGTTGGTTAGAAAAAAATGCAGGTTTAAAACCAGGCGGGAATGTAACAGATGATCAAGTTAAAAAATTAACAGATGCAATAACAAATTGGTCTAAAGAAGCAGGTGAAGATTTTGCAGGCAAAGGTGGATTTGCTGATGTACAACATCTTTTTAGTAATCTAGATGCAAATCAGTTTTTAAAGGAAGGTCAGTATCTACTGCCAAATGCAAAACAAACAGCAGATATAACCAAACCCAATGTGAGAAATGCAATAAAAGATATGTTAAATAAAACATATGCGGCTATACCAATTGTAGGGGCAGGAACAGCTGCGGCAACACAAGAATATCAAGGTGGAGGAGAAAAGACTTTAAACTTTGATAATATCTTAGATTACATAGTTGATACTAGAGGTGGAGATAGAGATACTTGGGGAGCTGCTGCAGATACAATAGCTTTTCATGAATCTAGTCCATGGTATAGAATGGACCCAAGAGCAAGACAATACCCTAGTGGTCCTGGTAGAGGTTTATTTCAGTTTGAAGGTCCATCATTAGAAACGGCACAAAAAAGATATAAGAATATTGCTAAGGCCAAAAATTTTAATATTGATCCTGCAATCTTAAATGTAAAGTCAGCAGATGAATTAACACCGGAACAGCAATATACTTTATTCTTTGCAAATTTAATTGAGTCAAAAGCAACATTAGCTGATTTTGCAAAAGGTGATTTAAGCTTAGAAGATTTGTGGTTGCAAGGACATAAAAATATAGAAAAACCTGGTGATAGGGCTTCTTTTTTAGAAAGTAAAAGTGCAGCAGAAAAAGAAGGTATCAAAGGTGGATATACATCATTTAAGCCTGGTGGTGAATTAAGTGTTTATGACGTATATAAAAAGTATGTAATGGGTGGTGCTAATGATGAAGCAAGTAAAGATATATATGATAGATTAAATAGAATACACTATATGGATGCAAAGAGCTCAGGAATGTCAGTACCTAACTACATTCTTACACATATGATTAAGAGTTCTTAAACCTTAAAAATTAGTGATTCTGGTTAATTATTTGTATATTAATAATATAATATTATGAGTGTGAATCTAAACAAAATAAGTTTAAAACAGATGGGAGGAGAAGGTCAACCACAAGTTGATCCTCAAGTTATGGAGATATCCCAAACTATTAGTGCTTCCGTACAAGACGGTCAAAGCCCGCAAGATGTTGTTGCTATGCTTTTACAAAATCAAGTAGATCAACAACTTATTGCACAAGCTTTAATGATGGTTGGTATGGTAGAAGAAGACATCATGACTTTATTTGAGCAAATAGAAAGAAGCACTCAACCATCAAAACCAGAAGAAGTTAATGCTAATCCTGAGCTACTTGCAAGGAATGAAAGCATTGCTGAGCAAGAAGAACAAGCTGCCCAACAAGATCCAATGATGGGGATGGCAGAATCTGGTATAGAAATAAAACCAGAAAACAAAGGTAAATTTACAGCATGGGCTAAGAAGCGTGGTATGACTGTAAAAGAAGCTTATAGAAAAGTATTAGCTAATAAAGATAAGTATCCACCATCTATAGTAAAGATGGCAAACTTTGCACGTAATGCTTCTAAATGGAAAAAAGCTAAAGAAGGTATAGAGTTAAAAGGAAAGTTTGTAAATGGTGTTTATATACCAGATGAAGATGAAATAACTACAGCAGCTCTTACAAGTGAAGATGCATTAAAAGCAAACTTGGCTAGAAAAGATAGCTATTACATGAGAGATCCTCAACTTTCTGTTATGCCTGTTATGCCTCCAAAAACAGTTAACCCATTGTTTGATATTATTTCTACAGTTGGAACTGTATATAATGATATTAAAGGAGAAACTTCTGATTGGGATGAATCAATGGCTGCATATAAAGCTGCTATACCAGGTTATTATAATTACAATGTAGATACCTCAAATGTTTATTCTGCAGAAAATCAAGCAAAAATCAAAGATTGGGCTGCTGCTCAAAAACAAGAATGGGAGTATCAAACTGCTGAAAGTAAAGCAAGAGCTGATAAACAAGTTCAAAGTTATCTTGGTTCTGGTAATCCTACTTTTCAAGAATGGTTAGAAGATAACCCTGATGTAACAGATATAAATACAGCACAAGCAATGTATGATGCTGTCTATAAAAAATTATTTGGTGGTCAAATCTTACAAGGTGGTGGTCAACCTTTTGTTGGTCCTCCAACTTTTGAACAATATCAAGCAGATCAAATGTTTGGGTCATCTGGTGTAGTTGTAGGTGATACACCTGAATTTGATGCTGATGCAGATGGTATACCTGATTATATAGATATTGACGGTGGACAAGGTACGGGTGTACCAGCTTATGGCACTGTAGATAGACCTGATGTAGATGCAATGTTTGGAGAGATTGAAACTCAACCAGATGTATCTATTGGATTAGGTGATGCTATAACAGGAGGTTTAGACGCATTAGGAGATAACCCATACTTTAGAGCAACTGCATCTATACTTGGAGGAGTATCAGACATAGCAGGTTTAGGAAATAGATTATTTTTTGATAATAAACTATTCAATGAAGCAATGGATGAGCAAGAAACTAGGTCTGGAGCTGATTATAAATTTGCTACAAAAACTTCTGGAGCAAGAAGTAAAGGACAAAGAAGAGTATTAGATGGAGTTCTTGGTTCTGAAGCAGACAGAGTAACAGGTAACTACTTTGCTTTTGCAGGAAGCCCTTATAGTTTTACAGCTGAAGAGGGTGGTGAAACATTTAAACAACATATGATGTTTGATCCTAAAACAGGTAAAGGTTATAAAGCTAATGTACCAGCTGATCATGAGAGAATGGCTGAGATGGGATACTTACATAAAGATGAAATGAAACAAGGTGGTGAAGTAGTAGAATTATCACAAGATATGATAGCACAACTAATTGCAGCTGGTGCTGACATAGAAATATTATAATTATGGCAAAAGTTAAGATAAATAAATTACCAAAAGGTTATGAGCTAGTTGATGGCAAAGTCAAAAAGAAGGCTTTGAAAAGAGATGGTGGTATGGTAACCGGTGATCAAGCTGACTACGGTTTGGTTACAACTCCCCAAGAGTTTTATGGAGATACAAACTTCAATAACAATGAAGATAACTCTGTAAGATACAGCTTGTCTAGTGTACCTAGAGAAGATGCTAATATAGAAGCTGAAGGTGGAGAAACTGTTTTAACAGATTTAAGTGGTAATGGTCAGTTTGGATTATATGATATTACAGGCCCAAGACACTCTCAAGGTGGTGTACCTATGTTTTTGCCAGAACAGTCTTTTGTTTTTTCTGATACTAGTTCTATGAGAATGGGTAGAGATGAGTTAGCAGAGTTTGGTATAGAATCAAGAAAGAAAAAAACACCAGCAGATGTTTCAAGAAAGTTTAGACTTAATAATTATTTAGCTGAAATAAATGATCAGTATGCAGATGAAATATCTACAAGAAGTGCTGAGATGATGTTGAGCAAAAATATGAATAGCTTATCCAAATTAGCATTTGGTCAAGAGCTTAAAAAAGGTTTTGAGGATGGTGTACCTTTAGCAGCATTTCCATACTTACAACAACAAGGAATTGATCCTATAGATTTTACTGCAAAGATAGAAGAGCAAACCAGACAGCAAGCTGAATTAAACTTTATTGCTTCTTTACCTCCTGAGCAACAAGATCAAATTTTGCGGTTACAAGCTATGATGCAAAATATTGAAAATCCTGAGCAAGGTCAAGTTCAACAATCTCCACAAGAACAAAGTGTACCTGATTCAGAAGGTGCACCTAACACTGCTGATGTAGCTATTGCTAATGAAGAGCTAACTGCTACAGTTAAAGAAGGTGGTGAATTAGATCAATATCAACAAAAGGGAGAAGTCAAAATCCAAAATGTAGGATTAAGAAATCCAAAACCTGGAGAAAGTCTTAATGACTACTATAAGGATATTGGAATGGAAAAGATGATGAAGGATGATGAAGCAGGTAACTTTGTATGGAATACAGAAACTATGAGTTTTGTACAAGTTGATGAACAATCTAGAAATGAGGGTAATGAAGCTCCTGTTCAAAATGAAGAAGGATCTAATAATCCTGAAAGTGAACAAGTGACTACAGAAAATCCATTGCCACAAAATCATCCTAAGTATGATTTATTTAATGAGAAATTAAAAGCTGGTTATAAGCTG